>JAESGS010000177.1_pt1 | contig 88070 bp, 78 predicted proteins | sample 9269761 | NCBI WGS metagenome assembly JAESGS01 (sample SAMN15741799, study PRJNA653493) | algae metagenome | isolation source: Cyanosarcina radialis HA8281-LM2 and co-occurring heterotrophs from damp... | place: USA: Makauwahi cave, Hawaii | collected 2011-01-06 | reverse complement strand
GACGACCCGGACGCCGAGAAGCAGCAGATCGAAACCCTGCTCGGACGGTTGCCGGCCGGGCTGATCCTCGTTCCCGTCAGCAATAGCCTCGCCGATGGGTTGGCGTCGCGCACGCGCACGGTGACCGTCGACCGGCCCTTGAGCGGCCATGCGCTCGTCTCCGTCGACAACCGTCAGGGCGGCTATCTCGCCGCGGAGCACCTGCTTTCGCTCGGCCATCGTCGGCTCGGCTACATCAGCGGTCCTGGCACGACCGAAGTCTCCAGCGAGCGCCGCGGCGGTTTCGTTCAACGGCTCGAGGAATTCCGGAAGAGCCACCCAGGCGACTACGTTCCGCCGCAGATCGTCGAAGGCCACTTCGACTACCGGTCGGGCGAAGAACTTGGTAAGCAACTGCTAACGCAACCCGAAGCAAGCCGCGCAACGGCGATCGCCACTGCCAGCGACCAGCAGGCAATCGGCCTGCTGCGCGCCGCAGACGACATGGGGCTTCGGGTCCCGAACGACCTTTCGATCGTCGGCTTCGACGACATTCCGCTGGCCTCGCTGGTGCTGCCGCGGCTCACCACCATTCGCCAGCCGATCGACGAGATCGCCCGGCTGGCCCTCGAAGGCGTGCTCGGCAGCCATGCACTGCAGGAGGAATACAAGCTGCAGCCAATGCTGATGAAACGCGGCTCGTGCGCCGCGCCCTCAACACCCTGACATCACGGCGCGCCTCGTGATACGGGGTGCTGCCACCCTCGGCGCCTCGTCAGATCGCGAGCACTGCCGCCCCTCCCGCAAGCCCCGCGCCGGCCGCCGTCAGCAACAGCTTTTCGCCGGCTATGAAGGGTTTTTCTCGGTGCGCCAGGGATAGCGACAGCGGGATGGTCGCGGCCGACGAATTGCCGTAGTCCGAGATCGTGCGCACCGTTTTCGACGGCGCGATGCCGAGCCGGTCGCAGACGGCGTCGAAAATGCGGGCATTGGCCTGGTGCGGTACGAAGCGGCTGATGTCCGGAGCCACGCAGCCGGCGGCGTGCATGGCGTTCACGGCACAGGCCGTCATCATCTCCACCGCCTGCGCGAACATCTCCCGCCCGTCGCGCATCGTCATCAGCAGATCCTCGGGCCTGGTGTCGGCAGAAAACGGCCTGTTGCTGCCGCCGGCGGCAATCGAGATCAGATCGTAGCGGCTGCCATCGGCGGCAAGGTCGACGCCACGCAGACCGGTTTGCGGATCATCGGAGGGCGCGACGACGACGGCGCCGGCCGCGTCGGCAAAGAGGACGGCGCTCGCCCGCTCGGCCGGATTGATCCGGCGGCTCAAGATGTTTGCGGCCACCACCAGCACCGGCTTTGCCTGAGCCCGCGCGAAACCGTCAGCAAGCGTCAGGGCATAAAGGAACCCCGAGCAGGCTCCGGCAAGGTCGATCGCACCGGCGTTGGAAAGGCCGAGACGATGGGCAAGCAGGGGGGCTGAAGGCGGCAGCAGGTGATCGGGCGTCGAGGTCGCGAGCAGGACCAGGGCGATATCACCGGGCAGGGTGCGGGCATCCTCGAGCGCCATTGCGCCCGCCTTTGCTGCAAGCCCCGACAGCGTGTCGTCAGGCGCGGCCCAGCGCCGCTCGCGGATGCCGGTTCGGCGCTCGATCCAGCCGGGCTCAAGCCCGAGCGTCGTCTCGATTTCGCCGTTGGCGACACGCCGCTCCGGCACCGCATGGCCGAAACCGACGATCCGGGATGAGTGAACAAGCCTCATAGCTGCCCTGCCCCGAAGAGAGACGCCGCCTCGTCGATCGCGTCATAAGCACGCCCGAGATCGGCATCGGTGACGCAATATGGCGGCATCAGGTAGATGACGTTGCCGAGCGGACGGATCAGCAAACCACGCTTGCGGAAAAACGCCCTGAGCTGCGGGCCGACCTCGGCGAGATAGCCGCCGGACGGCACGGTGAGGTCGAGGGCGGCGATGGTTCCGATTTGGCGAACGTCGCCGAAGCGAGGATCATCGGCGAAGCGCGCCAAATGCCGACGCTGGCGCGCGACCAAGGTTTCGATACGCGCGCTCAGCGGCTCCTGTCTCCAGACGGCGAGATTGGCAAGTGCCGCGGTGCAGGCAATCGGGTTGGCCGTGTAGGAACTCGAATGGAAGAAGGTTTTTCGTCGGTCGGCCGAAAGATGCGCCTCGAAGATCTCCGAGGTGCAAAGCGTCGCGGCCAGAGGAAGCGCGCCGCCGGTCAGCCCCTTCGAGGTGCAGAGAATATCGGGCGTGATCCCGGCCTGCTCGCAGGCAAACAGGTTGCCCGTCCGCCCCCAACCGGTCATCACCTCGTCGGCGATCAGCAGGCTGCCATGCGGTTCGGCAATGCGTTTCAGCTCGGACAGCACGGAAGCCGGATAGGTCTTCATGCCGCCGGCGCCAAGCAGTAGGGGCTCAACCAACAGGGCGGCAACCTCGCGGGAAGCGCAAGCCCGTTCGAAGGCGTCGAGCGTTGCCTGCTCCCGGCCCGGCTCCGGAAAGGGCAAGCGGTCGACGGAGAAGAGCAGCGGCGCGTAGGCGGCATTGAAGACGCCTCGTTCTCCGGTCGACATCGTGCCGATCGTGTCGCCGTGATAGCCATGCTCAAGCACGCAGATCCGGTTTCGCGGCCGGCTGCTGTTGTGGAAGAAGCCGAGCGCCATTTTCAACGCGACCTCGACCGCGGTCGAACCGCTATCGGAATAAAACACATGGGCGAGCCCGGGTGGTGTGATCTCGATCAGCCCTTGCGCCAGGTCTTCCGCCGGCGCGTGGGTATATTCGGCGAAGATGATCTGGTCGTAGGTCTCCGTGGATCTGCGGATCGCCTCCATGATCGTGGGGTGACGGTGGCCGTGGGTGATAACCCACCAGGACGAAATCGCATCGAGGATCGACGTGCCATCTTCGTCGACGAGATAGGCGCCCTCGGTTTCGACGATGCGGCGCATCGGCGGTTCGAGAGCATGCTGGGTGAAGGGATACCAGACGGCGGAGCTTCTCATGTCGGCATTCCTCGAAAATCGGCGACGTTGAAATTCTCGGCGAAGGCGTGGTGCAGGCTGTCGGGCGTCAGCGGGTCGAGCCGCGGCAGCCGCCCGAGCCGGCGCACGGCGCCAAGGCGCGCGATGATCGCTTCGCTGTCCTCCTGCGCGTCGCCGATGAAGGCGACGCCGAGGATGGGAATGGCGCGGCGGCGTAGCGCTTCGAGCGACAAGAGGGTGTGGTTGATCGTGCCGAGCCCGGTGCGAGCACAGAGAACGACCGGGATCTGCCAGCGCGCGAAGACATCCGCAAAGACCGTGTGTTCCGTCAGCGGCACCAGAAGCCCGCCTGCGCCTTCGATCACCAGCGGTCGTTCCACCCCAGGCGGCAAAAGACCTTCCGGCCGGAGCGTGACGCCGTCGATCCGTGCCGAGAGGTGCGGCGAGGCCGGTGTTGCGAGCCTGTAGGCTTCAGGCAGGACGCGGTCAGACGACAACCGGCCGAGTCGGGCGACGGTTTCGCTGTCAGTTTCTTCGTCGAGGCCCGACTGCACAGGCTTCCAGTAGCAGCCGTCGAGCGCATCGGTAAGCGCCGCGGAAAAGATGGTCTTGCCGATACCGGTGTCGGTACCGGTGACCACGATACGGGTTTTCATGGCCACTCCTCCGCGATCGCGATCTTCAACTGCTGCAGCATCTGCACGATTGCGGCCCGGTCGACGTTGAGGGTGATGGCGATCCGAAGACGCGCGGTGCCTTCGGGCACCGTCGGCGGGCGGATTGCCCTGACGTCGTAACCCTTGGCCCGCATACGGGCGGCGATGCGGACCGCTCGGCCGTTATCACCGATCGGGATGGGCAGGATCTGGGAGCCGCTACCTTCGATGCCCAGCACCTCGGCGAGCGCCCGGTTGGCGAAGGACCTGAGGCCGTCGAACGCGGCGCGGCGCTCGGGCTCGTCGACGAGGGTGGCGAGCGCTTCACGCACCGCGGCCGCGATGAGCGGCGGGGGCGCGGTGGAGTAGATGAAGTTGCGGGCGCGGTTGACGAGATAGTCGCAAAGGACGGCGCTCGCTCCGACCAGTGCGCCGGAAACACCGAGCGCCTTCCCGCAGGTGTGGAGCACGACGACGTTTTCCCGGCCCTCCAGCTCCGCCGCGAGACCGCGACCTTCCGGCCCGAAGACGCCGGTCGCGTGCGCTTCGTCGATGACGAAAAAGCCGTCATGCTGCGCGGCAAGCGCTGAGAGGTCGGCGAGCGGCGCCCGATCGCCATCCATCGAATAGAGGCTTTCGACGGCAATCCACGGGCGCCCTGCGCCGCCCGCGCGGCGCCATCGGCCGATGGCATCGGCAAAGGCGTCGACATCGTTGTGCGCTGCTGCGACCGCATCGGCCTTGCTCGCAGCGATGCCTTCATGGGCGCTCGCATGGATCAGCGCATCGTGGACGATGAGGTCGTCGCGCTGCGGCAGCGTCGAAAACAGGGCAGCATTGGCGGCATAGCCGCTGCCGAAGAAAAGCATTCGCTCCGCACCGAAGAAAGCGGCCGCCTCCGTCTCCAACGCGTCGTGTTCTTCGTGATTGCCGCGCAACAGCCGTGAGCCACCGGAGCCGACCGGCACGCCGCGCGCGATGGCGGCCGTTGTCGCCGCCTTCAGCCGTGGTGAGGCGGCGAGAGCCAGGTAGTCGTTCGAGGTGAAATCCACTCCGCCAGCGAGGGCAAGTGCGCGCCGGCGGCCCTTACGGTCGAGGCCCTCCAGGGTCTTCTCATAGCGCGCAAACAGACTCAGGGTCATTCGGCCGGATCCTGCTGTGCCGCCGGCGCCATCGGCCTCAGCCCCAAGCGTCGGAAGAGCGCCGCATCATGGTCTTCTCCCGGGTTGTCGGCGGTCAGCAGGGTTTCGCCGACAAAGATTGAATTGGCGCCGGCGAAGAAACAGAGCGCCTGCGTCTCATCGCTCATGTCGGTCCGGCCGGCCGAAAGCCGAACGTGCGATTGCGGCATCAGGATGCGGGCAAGCGCAATGGTGCGGACGAAATCGATCGGATCGACGGGCGCTGCGTCGGCCAGCTTCGAGCCCGGGATTGGGATCAGCATGTTGATCGGCACGCTTTCGGGCGGCACAGGCAGGTTGGCGAGCGTCACCAGCATGGAGATCCGGTCGTCGGCGGTTTCGCCCATGCCGAGAATGCCGCCGGCGCAGACCTTGATGCCGGCGTCGCGGACATTGGCGAGCGTTTCCAGCCGGTCGGCAAAGCTGCGGGTGGTGATGATCTCGCCGTAGAAACGTTCGGAGGTATCGACATTGTGGTTGTAGTAGTCGAGCCCGGCCTCGGCGAGCCGTGCGGACTGGTCCGGCGTCAGCATGCCGAGCGTCATGCAGGTTTCCATGCCAAGCGCCCGCACCCCGCCGATCATGGCGATGATCGCCTCCATGTCGCGGTCCTTCGGGCTGCGCCAGGCGGCCCCCATGCAATAGCGGGTCGCACCGCCGTCGCGCGCCTTTCGCGCCTCGGCAAGCACACGCTCGACCTCCATCAGCTTCGATGCCTTGAGCCCGGTTGGATAGTGGGCGGACTGGCTGCAGTAGCCGCAATCCTCGGCGCAGCCTCCGGTCTTGATCGAGAGCAACCGGCTCATCTGGATGGCGTTGGGATCGAACTGCGCGCGATGGACTGTGTGTGCGCGGTAGAGCAGATCGTTGAACGGCAGATTATAGATTTTTTCGGCTTCCGCTTGGGTCCAGCGGGGTTCGCCCGCGTCGCCCGGGGTAAAATCAGCGCCAGTCGATAGGCTTCCGTCCAGCATTTCGGCTCGTCCTCCAGGTCTTTGCAAACGCGAAATAGATAGAATCTTATTTTATCTATAATTTTATCGACCGGCAAAGTTCGCAAGCACCCACATGGAGAGTTTTGGTCTGATGATATTCTTATGGTTGTATTTTTGACTGTGAGCAAAGCTGGAAGCCGCCGAGATGGGGCTTGAAGCAGCGATCAATCGGTCGCATCTCCCATTCCGAAATCGGGCGCACTGCACCCGAGAAACAAGGACGAGCCCAGGCTTCTCCGGTATTTTTCGACCCACTCCACCCGGCTGACACGCCTCCTTCCATCACGTCGCCTACGCTTCCGCTTTCTCGCGGCAAAATTATAGATAATTTTTTTCGGCGGGTGAGATCACATCGCACACGAATCCTGGCTCTTGACAAAAACCGCCCCGAACGGTCAGCTTGGCGCATTCACCAGGGGTGTCCCGCCAAGGGGCTGAGATTCTGCTATGCGGTTTGCGCGGCGCAGTGACCCGTTGAACCTGATCCAGTTCATACTGGCGTAGGGACGGTGCAGACATCGCTGCCGCAAACGTCGCGTTCACGCGACCATTCAATCGGCAAGGCGTTCTTCCCCTCCTTGGCTCGTGAACTGGGTCTCCACCATTGGAGCCTCGGCATGCACATCGCCAACACCATCCCGCTTCCCTCCGGACAAAGTCCCGTCCACGACACGTGGACGCACTGAACCATGCGGGTCCTCGTCAAAGGTGCCGGCGTCGCGGGGCTCTGTCTGGCCCATGAACTCAGCGCCCGCGGTGTCGCGGTGACGGTTGTCGAGCAGAAGCCAGGTTTTGCCGGCGCCGCCTCCTGGTTTGCCGGCGGCATGCTGGCACCCTGGTGCGAACGCGAAAGCGCCGAAGAGGTCGTGCTGACGAAGGGTCTCGGCGCCATCGACTGGTGGGACGACGCCCTGCCAGGAGAAGTTTGCCGCAACGGCACGCTTGTCGTCGCCCCGCCACGGGACGCGGGCGAACTCAAGCGCTTTGCCTCGCGCACCTCCGGCTTCGAATGGCTCGACGCCGCCGCGATCGAACGGCTGGAACCGGCACTTGCCGGACGTTTCCGCGAGGCGCTGTTCTTTCCCGGCGAGGCGCATCTCGACCCGCGCCGGGCGCTGACCCGGCTACGACACAAGCTTGTCGATCGCGGCGTCACCTTCCTCAATGAGACGAGCGACGGTGGCCACCACGATCTCGTCGCCGACTGCACCGGTGCGGCACGCATCAGCGACACACCGGGCCTGCGCGGCGTGCGCGGCGAAATGCTCTACCTGCAGACAAGCGACGTGGAACTGTCGCGGCCGGTCAGGCTCATTCATCCGCGCATCCCGCTCTACATCGTGCCGCGCGGCGGCGGCCTCTTCATGTGCGGGGCGACGATGATCGAGACGGATGACGGCGGACCAATCACCGCCCGCTCCCTCATGGAACTGCTGAACGCCGCCTATGCGCTGCATCCGGCCTTCGGCGAAGCGCGCCTCGTCGAAACCGGCGCCGGCGTCCGCTCCGCCTTCGCCAACAATCTGCCGCGCGCCCTACGCACCGGGCGGATCATCACGATCAACGGACTTTACCGCCACGGCTTCCTGCTTTCGCCGGCCCTGGCGGCGGAAGCAGCCGACCTCGCGCTTGCGCAGGACCTGAAGGGAGATGCCGCATGAGACTGACCGTCAATGGCGAGGATCACGACCTCGCCGTCACCACCCTCGCCGAGCTTCTGGCCGCCCTCGATTTCGAAGGCGACTGGCTCGCCACCGCCGTCAACGGCGAACTGGTGCACCGGGCCGACCGTACGGGTCATGCGCTCAGCGACAGGGACCGGATCGAAATTCTCTCGCCGATGAAAGGAGGCTGAGACATGCTGACGCTCTATGGACAGGACCTGCGCTCACGGTTGCTGCTCGGCACCGCCCGCTACCCCTCCCCCGCCGTTCTGGAAGACGCGGTGCGATCCTCCGGCACTGAGATCGTCACGGTCTCGCTCCGGCGCGAAACCGCCGGGGGCCGCCAGGGCGGCGCCTTCTTCGAACTGATCCAGGCGCTCGGCGTCCACGTGCTGCCGAACACCGCCGGCTGCCATTCAGTGTCGGAGGCGGTGCTGACGGCCAAAATGGCACGCGAGGTCTTCGGCACCAACTGGCTCAAGCTCGAAGTGATCGGCAACCACGACACGCTGCAGCCCGATGTCTTTGCGCTGGTCGAGGCGGCGCGCATCCTCTCGGCCGAAGGGTTCGAGGTCTTTCCCTACACCACCGATGATCTGGTCGTCGCCGAACGACTCATCGAGGCCGGCTGCAAGGTGCTGATGCCCTGGTGCGCGCCGATCGGCAGCGCCATGGGGCCGCAGAACATCCAGGCGCTCAGGGCAATGCGGGCCAACTTTCCCGATGTGCCGCTGATCGTCGATGCCGGCATCGGCCGGCCCTCGCACGCAACGACGGTGATGGAGCTCGGCTTCGACGCCGTCCTGCTCAACACCGCCGTCGCCGGCGCCGCCAAGCCCGCGTTAATGGCCGCTGCGTTTGCGGGCGCGATCGATGCCGGCCGGCAAGCCTTCGAGGCAGGCATGCTCGAACCGCGCGATTTTGCAGTCCCCTCCACCCCCGTCATCGGAAAGGCGGTGTTCGCGTGAAACTTGATCCCTTCTACCTCATCGTCGACAGCGCGGATTGGATCGAGCGGCTGGTGCCGCTCGGCGTCAAGCTGGTGCAGCTACGCGTCAAGGATCGTACGGAAGGGGAGCTGCGCCGCGAGATCCGCGCGGCCAAGGCCGTTTGCGACGAGCAGGGCTGCCAGCTCATCGTCAACGACTACTGGCAACTGGCGATCGCGGAAGGGTGCGACTTCGTCCATCTCGGCCAGGAAGACCTGGCGGAGGCCGACCTTACAGCGATCCGCGCCGCCGGCCTGAAGCTCGGCCTCAGCACCCATGACGAGACGGAACTGGAGACCGCACTTGCCGCAAAGCCCGACTATGTCGCGCTCGGACCGGTCTATCCGACCATCCTCAAGGCTATGAAGTGGGCGCCGCAGGGACTGCCGCGCCTTGCCGCCTGGCGGAGGCGTGTCGGGTCGCTGCCGCTGGTCGCCATCGGCGGTCTCAACGTCGAGCGGATCGCCGGCGTCTTCGAGCACGGCGCCGACATCGCCGCCGTTGTCACCGACATCACCCGCAACGCCGACCCGGAAGGCCGGACGAGCGAGTGGATCGCCAGGACCGCACCGTGGCGATAGACACGTGCCGGACCGCGGGCAGCAGTTTCCGTGGTCAGGCGATCTCCAGCTGCGAGAGCCAGGAGGCGTCCAGGCCACGCTTGCGGCAATAGGTGGTGAGCCGCTGGCGGGTCGGCCCCGGCCGGTCGAGGCCGAGGTAACGGGAGGCGTTCTTCCAGAAGATGTTCTGCTGATCCTCCTCGCTGACATTGGCCTCCTTCAGTTGCTGGGCGATCCGCGGGACGTAGGCGTTGTAGTCCTTCTCCAGCGCCATCATCGACCAGTCGGTGCCGAACATCAGATGGCGCGCACCGGGATCGTAGTCCCGCAGCCATTTGTCGAGCAGCGCGCGGATCTTTTCGTGCAGCCCGGGCGTGTTGTCGGTGACGAGCTCGCTCAGGTAGCTCAGGTCGGCAAACAGGTTCGGTCGGCGCCCGTGGTCGATCGTCTTGCCAATGATGTCCTCCCAGGTCGGCGGACCGGAGAATTTGTCTTGGGCGCAGGACACCATGACCCCCGTCGGTGCGCCAGGGCGAATGACTTCATCGAAAGCGCCGAAATGCGCCAGATTGATCCGCAAGTCATTGTAACGGTTGGTGTCGAGCAGCTTCTTCCAGTAGGCGGGGCTCGCCATATTGCCATAGCCGCAGCCGGCGCCGATGCTGTTTTCCGCATGCGCCATGATCGGCACGCTGTTGTCGCGGCACCAGTCGTAGAGCCGCTTGAGCGCCGCATCGATTGCCGGATCCGCATTGCCCCATGCCTTGAAGCCCATCGGCGGGTAGATCTTCACGCCGATGAAGCCCTTTTCCATGATCGCGTAGCGGACGTTTTCCAGCGACGAGCCACGCTTCTGCGCCTCCCGGTGCGGGTCGAAGCCGACAAAGCTGTGCATGTGAATGCCGTGCCGCTTGATCACCAGCTGCTGGATCTCGTCCATCACATCGATCTGGTCGTGCTGCGGCGATGCCCTGCCGCCGATCGACTTTTCGAAATCGAGGATGCTCGGCGTGATCATTGAAAACCGGCATTTCGACGCGAAGATCCGGGCATAGGTTTCCGCGAGGTTCTCCCGGTAATCCTGCATGAGGCGCACGAAGGAAAGGTAGTTGCCGATCTGGTCGTGGGCCTTGGCGGCCGACGCCAGGGCGTCGACATCCGTCTCCTCCACGCTGCCAGAGCGCCGCTGCAAGCCCTGCGGCAGGCCGGGGGTGCCGCCGATCTGTTCCAGCAGGCCTTGATAATCCGGCGTTTCGGCGCCGCTTCGTGCGGTCAAAGACGAGCGCTGCTCGCCGGCTAGCGCGACCAGTTTCTTGATAGCGATGCGCAACTGCTCGTCCTTCTGCCGCTCGAACTCGGCGTCGGAGGGGCGCGGCACCCGCTTCTTGAGAATAGCGTCCTCGGCCTTGGCCTTGGGCGCGACGTCGCCAAGGGCCGTCACGAGGAAGACCACCAGGGCATTTTCCAGGCGCTTCGACTGCAGCGGATCGGCGGAGAGCTTCGCTTCCGGCAGCTTCTCCCGCAGCGCCACATAGCGCACCAGCCCTTCCACGGGCACATCGGCCGCGTTGAAGAAATGGCAGTGAACGTCAACGATCGGATAGGGAAGCTCGCAGGCCGCGGCCGGTGGCCAGTCGTGTCGACACCCGGAAAGCACATTCGCCATCACGCCTGCCGAGAACAGCCGCAAGACATTGCGGCGTGTCACGGCGGCGACCGGACCAGCCCAGTCGACCCCCATCATCCCCTCCTGTTGCGAGACCCCCTCGAACAATCGAGCAAACATTACTCCGTTCGCAAGCGGCGTGGAACAGATATTTACTTGCCGTTACTGGAAACCCGTAGGTCAACACGGGCGGTCTTTAAGTGCGAATGGAGGCATGTTACTCTAAAATCTTGGGGAGAATTTTGCGTGGTAGGTGGCGCCGGCAAGAATGAATTCCAACGTTACCTGTCGGGAGCCCTGGTTCGATGGTCTGCCCCGGCGGCGACGGATTCGGCTGGCCCGACGCGGGAAGACTTTCCCGGCGCGTTGCTGTTCGCCGACATCTCCGGTTTTACCCGCCTGACCGCCAAATGGTCGGAAAGCGACCGCGCCGCCGGCGCCGAACGGATAAGCCAGCTCTTGAACGGCTACATGGGGCCGCTCGTCCGGCATATCGAGGAACATGGCGGCACCGTGTTGAGCTTTGCCGGCGACAGCCTGCTTGCCGGCTGGCAGGCTGACACCGACAGCGAGCTGGAGCAGGCCGCCTGGCGCAGCTGCTATTGTGCCGGTCGCATCCGTGAAGAGATCGGCGGCCCGGGCGGGCCGGAGGACGCGCTGCAGCTGCGCATCGCCGTCGGCGTCGGCACCATCACCCTGCTGCACCTGGTTCCCCGCATCGACCAGCGCTGGCTGATCGTCGGCGGCGACTGCCTGGCGCAGGCGGACCATTGCGGCCTTTTGAGCGATGCCGGCGAAATTCTCGTCTCTGACGCCGTGTGGCAGCTGATCGGCAAGCGGGCAACCGGCCGGCCCGGCCGGGAGGGCACCGCCCGCCTCGAACGCATCGATCCCTATTCGACCGCAACCGGGCAGCCCCGCCCCCTTTCGGGCGTCGCCAGCAAGCGACTTGAAGCCTACCTGCCGCTTTCGCTGCGCGGTCGGCTTCTGTCGCCGCTTTCGGAGTGGCTGGCGGACCTGAGGACCATTACGGCCCTGTTCGTGCATATCGTTGGCCCGGACCTCGAGAAAGATCTCGGCCGGCTGAACCAGCTCGTTGCCCGGTCGATCGCCGTTGTCGGCCGCACCGGCGGGGAAATCCTCCATACGGCCCTTCACGCAAACAGTCTCGAGATCTTTGCAGTCTTCGGTCTGCCCGGCCCCAAACATGCCGACAATGCGCGCCGCGCGATCGTTGCGGCGCTGCGTCTTTCAGGCGAGCTCGACGATCCCGATATCGGCCTTTCGGCCGGCATCTCCACCGGCGAAAGCTTTTGCGGCGCGCTTGGCGCCAGCCACCGCGCGGACTACACGGTGGTCGGCGCAGCCGTGAACATGGCCGCGCGCCTGGCAAGCGTTGCCGCCGGGCGCATCCTCGTCGACCAGGCGACGGCAAAGGAGACGGCCAGCCAGATCGCCTTCTCCGGACCGTGGTCGCTGGCCATACCGGGCGTGCGCGGCGGCGTGTCCGCCTTCGCGCCGATCGCCGAGACGGTCGCAACGATCGACACCAAGTCACCGGCACTCCTCAACCGCACGGCCGAAATGACGGCCCTTTCCGCCTATCTCGAAAGTGCGCCCAGGGGGCAGTCCGGCATCATGATCGTCAAGGGCGATTCCGGCGTCGGGAAGTCGGCCCTTCTGCGCGCCTTCGTCGAGCGCTGTCGCGACCGCGGCAACCGCGTGCTCGTCGGCAATGCCGACGATATCGAAAGCGACGTCCCCTATTTCGCCTGGCGCGGGGTTATCCGCGACCTGCTCGGCATCGGCGATTTGCGCGGCGCCGATGCCACGGACCAGGTGGCGCTCTTCTTTGCGGAAAGACCGGAGCTTGCTTCCCTCGCGCCGCTGCTCAACGATGCCATCAACCTCACCTTGCCGGACACGCCGGAGACCCGGGCCATGTCCGGCGACGGCCGCTCCCATCGGCTGCGCGAGTTGCTGAGCGAGCTCATGGCTGACAGTCTCGCCGGGGGACAGGGCTTCGTCGTGCTCGAAGATGTGCACTGGCTCGACGAGGCGTCCGGCCAGTTGCTTGGGCGAGTGGTTTCAGGGGCTGCACCCGTGCCGGTGGTGGTATCGACCCGGACGACCCGCACGCAGGAAGACCTGACGCGGTGGACCGGCCTGCACCACAACGGCGCCCAGACACTCGATCTTTTGCCTCTCGATTTCGAGGGCACGATCGCGCTCGTTCGCGCATCGATCGGCAGCAACTCGCCCGCCGACGGCTTCGGCGAGGCGGTCTATGCGCAGTCGGCCGGAAACCCGCTGCTGATTTGCGAAATCTGCCGGATGATCGGCGAACGTCGGCTGCCCAAGGCGGCCGAGCCTGCCGCAGCCGTCTCGCTGCTCTCCGAGCGCCGCTCGAACGACGCGACCCTGCTCAACACCGCCAAGGTTACCGTGATTGCTCGAACCGACCAGCTTCCGGCGGAGTTGCAGGTTCTCCTGAAGATCGCAAGCGCCATGGGCGCGACCTTTTCGCTCGCCGAGCTTGGCGCGCTGCCGCCGATCAGGAAGACGGCACTGGACATCGAGGCGAGCATCGAGCGGCTGCAGGCGGCGCATCTGATCAAGCCCGCCGATGACCGCCCGGGCCGGTTCATGTTCAGCCATGCGGTCATCCGCCAGGCAATCTACGAAAGCCTGCTGTCGGAACAGCGCCATGAAGCGCATCGCGCGATCGCCAAGGCGATGGAAGAAGGCGGGCAGCCGGACAACGCCGAAAACCTGCCGCGCTTGCTCAGCCACTGGGAGCGCGCCGGCGACGCCGCGCAGGCCTTCAACTATCTGGACCGCGTTGCCGAACTGCGCCTGCGCCAGTTCGACAACGCCGCGGTCGTCGATCTGATCGAGCGCTTCTTCAAAACGGCGCACGATCTCTCGATCACCATTCTACCGGCAAGACGGGCGGCCGCCTGTTTCCTGCTCGGCGAAGCCAACCTCAATCTTGGCCGCGCCGAAGCGGCCCGCCATGCCTATGAGGAGGGCCTGCGGCTTTCCGGCCTGCCGCTGCCGCGCACCTCTGCCGGCCTCGCGCTGCATCTCGTGCTCGATCTCGCTGAACAAGTGTGGCGGCGCACCACCCACCGCGACGCGGACTGGATCCTGAAGCGTGAAATCTCGCGATCGCCGTCCGATCCCTTCCTGCTTGCGGCAAAGGCACATGAGGACCTGACGCGGATCTATTACTTCACCAGTGAGAAGCTGCGGTTGATCCATGCGACGCTGAGGGCGACGAACCTTGCCGAAAGAAACAAGTATGTCTCTCCGACGACTGCCGCCAACTATGCCAGCCTTGGCGCCATATGCGGCGTGATCCCGCTGCACAGCCAGGCCGAACACTACAGTCGGCTGGCGGCAGCACTTTCCGAACGCGTCGACCAGTTGGGAACGCGCGTGCGCGTCGATCTTCTGTCGGGCATGTACCAGATCGGCATCGGTCATTGGCACGCGGGCAAGCGGGCGTTCGAGGCCGGCCTCAACAATGCAGCGACAGTCGGCGACCTGAGGCGCTGGTGCGAGGTGGCGGTCGGGCTGGAGACGATTTCCGGCCCTTGGCTTTTGACGTCCGCCTTCGAGGGCATCGCGCCCTGGGAGATCCTCGTGCAGAGGATCTGCGAGGAAGGGCGCCGGCGCGGAGACATGCAGGTGCTCGGCTGCGGTCTGCTCGGCCGCCTCAGGGGCCACGCAGCACTTGGCCGCTGGAACGCGATCGACACCGACCTCGACGAACTCGAACAGATCCTGCGGGAAAAGGGCGACGGGCTGGAACTCGTCCATTCGATCGAAGGCGCATCGCTTCTGAGCGAGGCCGCCCGGCGACGGGGCAACAGCACGGAGGCAGCAAGCTGGCTCGAGCGAGCGCTGTCCTGGTGCGAGACGCTCAACCCGGCTATGAAGACACGGACGCTGCCGGCGCTTGCCCGTCTCTTCGATGTCGCCAGCGACCCTGACGGAGGCGACCTGCTGGCCGCACAGCTTGTCCTTAGAAAACTCGAGCGCTTTGCGCGGGTCTACCCGATCGGCCGACCGGCGGCAGCGCTCGGCGAAGCGACCCTACACCTGCGCCGCGGCCAGCACCGCCGCGCCGAGCGCGTCACCCAATATGCCTTCGCGGAGGCGATCCGGCTGGAGATGCCGGCCGTGGCGCTCGCCGCCCTGCGGCATGCCGCCGGACCCCGGGATGCCGAAGCGCGCCAGGCGTTCGAGACGATGTTTTCGCTGCGCCGGGCCACCTGGTGCGAGGTTCTTCCGCTTGGTCAGACCGACCAGGCGCCGCATGTCCAGTTTGCCAGATCCCAGGGAAGCCGCGCATGAACCGTACCAGTCCTCCCCGCATCCTGATCGTGCTTGCCCATTTCGACGAAACCCGAAACCCCAGGGGCCGCCCCGACTTCATTCCCCAAGGAACCGGCCACCTGTTCCTGGCGGGTGCCTTTGCCCGCGACCGCGTGGACCTTCGCGCCTATAGCGAGTTCCACGACGGTCCCCTCGTCGACGAGGCGGCCTTTGCCGACCTCGACATGCTGGTGTTGACGGGCGTTACCGCAGCCTTCGACCGCATGCAGCACCTGACGGCCTATGCCCGAACCAAGTCGCCCGGTTGCGTCGTCGTCGCCGGCGGGCCCGTCGTGCGCAACCTGCCGGTTTCGAGCGCCGAGGCCTTCGACTACGCCTGCGACGGTGACGTCGAGGAGATGCAGGCGGTCATCAGGGAGGTGTTTGGCGAATGGGCCGTCTCCGAGACGATCCTGCCGCGCTTCGATCTTGCCAATTGGCGCGGCCCGGTCAGCTACGTCGAGACGAGCCGCTACTGCAATTTCAAGTGCACCTTCTGTGCGCTGACCGCCGAAGGCCGGCGCTACCACAGCTACGACCCCGCCTATATCGAGGCGCAGCTGCGCAACGCCCCGCCGAAGAAATACGTGCTGTTCATCGACAACAACTTCTACGGCAACAGCAAGGACGTCTTCTATGCCAAGCTCGAAGTGATCCGGTCGTTGTGGCGACAGGGGCTGTTTCAGGGCTGGATCGCGCTTGTCACCGGTGACTTCTTCCGCGATCCGCAAAACCTCGAAGCGGTGCGGGCAGCCGGCTGTCTCGGAGTTTTCAGCGGCGTCGAAACACTGAGCGAGGCACAGCTGAAACGCTACCAGAAAAAGCAGAACCTGGTGGTGCCGCAGTTGGAGGCGATCAAGACCTGCCTCAATGCCGGCGTCGCCTTCCAGTATGGCCTGATGTTCGATCCGTCGTCGCAGACGATCGAGGCGATGCAGGAGGAACTCGCCTTCATCACCGGTGAAACCACGATGCCTCTGCCGGCATTCCTCAGCCTGACGATCCCGCTGCTCGGCACGCCGCTCTTCGACGAGTGCGTCGCCGACGAACGCTTCCTGCCCTCAGCCAAGCTTCGCGACATGGATGGCTTCACCCTGATGACCCGTCCGCTCGATGGTCTTGAGGACGTGGCCCTCTTTGCCCGCAAGCTCTCGCGCCTCGACGGCAGCCGTGCCCGTATCCTTCGCCATTGCCTGGGGTTCTACCGTAACTACCGCCATTCGCTTTCCGGGCGGCAAATGATCCACCTGCTGGCCAACAGCCTGCGGCTCGCGCTTCCTTCGGTCCTGCATCGCCACGGCCTGCCGACGCGCTCGGGAAGCGACGAAAATCTCACCTATGTGACGACGACGCAGCCGCTCGGCCCGCTCTACACACCAGCCTTCCGGGTCGGCGAGGGGTTCCGTTCGTATTTTGCGCCGACGATGATAACCGACGCGTCCGGCGCGCTCGACGACACCATCGCGCGTAACCTCGAATTCCGCACCAGCCGCCGGCAGCGGACAGGCACCGGCATCGAACATTCGTCCGGCTGACAGCGCCATCACGCCTGCGTCAAAGTGCCCGGCCCGATGCAACCTCCAGTGCGTGAAATTGGGTTCTCTTGGTAAGATTGGATTCAAACTTTTTGGGTAAGCTTCCGTTAGCTATTTCACACCTGTCGGCCGGCGATCGCCGTCGACCTTGTTTTGCGTACGGGTGCCCATGCGTCTTTCAGCTGCGACCGCAATCCTTGTTGCCGGCCTCATTTCGGGCTGCTCCTCCAGTTCGAGCCTGGACACCCTCGCGCCACCCTCGCGCGAAACGACGAGTTCGGTCGCGATGTCTGCCGCACCGGTGCCCGCCGCCAATGTCGGCGCGCGGGTCGCGCAGGTGACGCCGCCGCAGAACGTCCAATCGGCACCGCCACAGGAAATGCTCGCCTGGGCCGGCCCTGTTCCGGAGCCGGAAGCCTTCGCGCCCGCGGCAACCACCACGACGACGCTCACCACGCCTGTTCCGGACGCACGGCCGGTCGCCTTCGTCGCGCCGGAAAATCCGGTGACCCAGGCGATGCCGCAGGGCCGCTCGCGCATCTACGGTCATCGTTTCCGCGACGCCAAGCCGATCAACTTCGGCCGCGCCAAAAATCCGCGCAAGATGGCCGTGCATGGCGTCGACGTCTCGCGCTGGCAGGCTGACATCGACTGGGCTCGGCTGCGTACACAAGGGGCGAACTTCGCCTTCATCAAGGCGACCGATGGTGGCGACCACCTCGACCCGATGTTCAAGAAGAACTGGCGCGCTGCCAAGGCTGCCGGCATCCGCCGCGGCGCCTATCACTTCTTCTACTGGTGCCGCACGGCCGGCGAACAGGCCGACTGGTTCATCCGCAACGTTCCGCGTGAACCGGGCGCGCTGCCGCCTGTCATCGACGTCGAATATAACGGCGAATCCAGCTGCAAGCGTCGTCTGTCGCCCGAGCGGGTGCGTGAAAAGATGCAGGTGTTCATGGACAAGCTCGAGGCCCATTACGGCCAGCGTCCTATCATCTACACGGCGCCGGACTTCTACGCCGACAACCTGCAGGGCGCTTTCAAGAACTATCCGTTCTGGCTGCGTGCCGTCGCCCAGCACCCGTCGATCGTCTACCCGAACCGCAAGTGGCTGTTCTGGCAGTATTCCGGTTCCGGCCTTTCGCAAGGCGTCGATGGCAAGATCGACCTCAACGTCTTCCACGGCAGCGAGGACCAGTGGCACGACTGGCTGGAGGCACGGGCGAACTGAGCCGGCAGGCACGCCCCTCTTTTCTCTGACCTGACCTCACGCCTCCTCAACCCGCGCGGGCCACCTTCGGCCCGCCATGGTTGACGCGGTCGAGGAACCGCCGATAGCCGGGATGGTCGCGCAACAGGCGCCGGCCGAGATCCGCAAGAAAATCGACGTCCTTTTCCTTGAAGCTCAGCCGATTGTGCAGCCCGAGGATCCGCCGCGCCAGCGCCGGGTCGGATACGTCCGACAACGCCAGCCGGATGATATCGACATCGAGATCGCCGACGAGTTCAGGCCGGTCGATCTTGCGGCGTTGGCCGAGCGGGTGATCGTCGCGCTCGCGCCACTTGGCTTCGGCGCCGGTACGAGACGAGTTTCGAGGCGGATCAACGACCCGTGATGATTTCCGGTGACGAGGCGTCGCTGGAGCGGGCGCTCACCAATCTTGTGCAGAACGCCATCGACCACGGCGGAAGGCGCGGCACGATCACGGTCAAGGTCGATCCTCAAGGGTCGATCGAGGTCTGCGACGACGGCGACGGCATCCCGCGCAGCAAAACCGACCGGATCTTCGAGCCATTTCAGCGGCTGCGCAAGGACGGCAAGGGCGGGGGCCTCGGCCTGAACCTCGTGCAGAGGATCGTGAACCTGCATTGCGGCTACGTCGATGTCGCCCGCTCGGCGTCCGGCGGTGCCTGCATGCGAATTGTGCTGCCACTAGCGGGAGCCAACAGCTTGAGAAGAACAAGCCCCGGAACCGGCGCTGTCGGTCTTCCCCCGTAAATCGGCTAGGACATGGGGAAAGACGACATGCGGTTCCGGGGCTCGACGCGGCCTGACCGGGAGAAAAAGTCAGGCTGCCTGGACCTTTTTCGACACGCGCGCCCATTCCGGGATCCAGTCGCGATGCGCGACGAGCAGGTCGTCGACGAGCGACCAGATCTGGTCGAGGTCGAGTTCGGCCGCCGTGTGCGGATCCATCATTGCAGCGTGGTAGAGATGCTCTCGGTTCTCGGTCATGAGCGCCTGAACCGTCAGCTCCTGCACGTTGATGTTGGTGCGGATCAGCGCCGTCAGTTGCGGCGGCAGATCGCCGATGAAGGTCGGCTGGATACCGGAGGCATCGACGAGGCAGGGAACTTCAGCTGCGCAATTTTCCGGCAGCGAGGTGATGCAGCCGTTGTTCCTGAGGTTACCGTAGACGACGGAGGGTTCGCCGGTCCAGACCGAGTTCATGATCGAAGACGCGTATTCGTGGCTCTCGGCGACTTCGATCGTCTCGGCTTCCTTGAACGCAGCCGCCTGCCCCTTCCAGCGTTCGATCTGCTCGACGCAGCGCTTCGGGTACTCGTCGAGCGGGATGCCGAACTTCTCGATCAGGTCGGGACGGCCGTCCTTGATGAAATAGGGCGTGTACTCGGCGAAGTGCTCAGAGCTTTCGGTGACGAAATAGCCGAGCCGCGTCAGCATCTCGTAGCGCACCTTGTTGGGGCAGCGCGGGTTCCAGTGGCTGGGCTTGGGGAAGCGGCCTTCGCGGTAGCCGCGCACCAGATCCGGATAGAGATCGCGGAAGCTGCCGTCGGCCTGTTTGTGCTCGAACTTGAGGAAGAAGGCCATGTGGTTGATGCCGGCGGCGCGGTAGCGGATCTCCGACACCGGGATGTCGAGATCGCGCGAAAGCTCGTAGGCCGTGCCCTGGACGGAATGGCAAAGGCCGACCTGACGTATCGTCGGAAACTTCTCGGAGATCGCCCAGGTGTTGATCGCCATCGGGTTGACATATTGCAGCAGGATCGCGTTGGGGCAGACCTCAAGCATGTCTTCGCAGATCTTCCAGAGATGCGGCACGGTGCGAAGGCCGCGCATGATGCCGCCGACGCCGAGCGTGTCGGCAATCGTCTGGCGCAAGCCGTATTTCTTCGGCACCTCGAAATCGGTGACCGTGCAGGGCTCAAAGCCGCCGATCTGGAAGGCGACGACAACGAAGTCAGCACCTTCCAGCGCCTTCTTCTGGTTGGAATGGGTCTCGATCTTCGCCTTGGCCCCGAGCGTGCGCACCAGCTTGCCGGCCACAATCTCGCTTTCGCCGAGGCGCTCGGGGTTCACGTCCATCAGCGCGATCGTCGCGGCCGACAGCGCCGGACGCTGCAGCACGTCGCCGATGATGTTCTTCATGAAGACGGTGGAGCCGGCGCCGATGAAGGTGATCTTGGGTTGTCTGGTCATGGATAGCCTCTGTTTTCTAGCGGTCATGCTGCCACATCGAAGGCGGCTCTCACGAGCCTTTCGGTGTAGGCGGTCTTGGGATTGGACAGAATTTCGCTCACCGGCCCCTCCTCGACTATTCTGCCGTGCTGCATCACCACCACCCGGTGGCAGAGCGCGCGCACGACCTTGAGGTCATGGGAGATGAAGAGGTAGCTCAGGCCCCGCTCATCCTGCAGCTTGCGCAGCAGTTCGATGATCTGGGCCTGCACCGAGAGATCGAGCGCCGAAGTCGGCTCGTCGAGCAGAATGAATTCAGGCTCGAGCGCGATGGCGCGCGCGATCGCGATGCGCTGGCGCTGGCCACCGGAGAATTCGTGCGGAAAGCGCGAGAGAATGTTGCCGGGCATGCCGGCGGCGGTGAGTGCATCCACCACCCGGCCTACCCGCTCCTTGCGGTTCTCGCCGATACCATTGACGACCAGCCCCTCTTCGATGATCTGGCCGATCGACATGCGCGGGTTGAGCGAGGCAAAGGGATCCTGGAAGACGATCTGGATGCGCGAGCGCAGAGGCCGCATCTGGGTCCGGTCCTTGTCGTGGATCGGGATGCCGTCGAAGTAGATCTCGCCGCCATCGGGGTTGAGCAGGCGGATCAGCGCCTGGCCGAAGGTCGTCTTGCCTGAGCCGGATTCGCCGACCAGCCCCAGCGTTTCGTGCTTGCGCAGATTGAGGCTGAGCTTGTCAACCGCGACGAGCTCCGAAAACTGCGAGCGGAAGAGACCACCCTTCTTCAGCATGAAGGAGACCTTCACGTCCCGCCCGTCGAGCACGATCGGCGCATGGTCTGGCAGCGGCTTGGCGGCACCGGACGGTTCCGACGAGAGCAGCCGTTTCGTATAGGGATGCAAGGGGGCGGCGAAGAGATCCGCCGTGGTGTTGTGCTCCTTCACCTCGCCGTACTGCATGACATAGACATAGTCCGAGAACTGCCGAACCACCGTCAGGTCGTGGGTAATCAGGATCACGGCCATGCCGAGCTCGCGCTGCAGGTCGCGGATCAGGTTGAGGATCTGTGCCTGGACGGTGACGTCGAGCGCCGTCGTCGGCTCGTCGGCGATCAGCACATCCGGATCGTTGGCGAGTGCCATCGCGATCATCACCCGCTGACGCTGGCCGCCGGAGAGCTGGTGCGGATACTGGTTGATCCGGAGTTCGGGATCCGGGATCTTCACATGGCGCAACAGTTCGAGCGCCCGCTCGGTCGCTGCGCGGCGGCTCATTCGGCGATGCGCCCGGATCGCTTCGATGATCTGCGTGCCGACCGTATAGACCGGGTTCAGCGAACTCATCGGCTCCTGGAAGATCATCGCCAGGCGGTTGCCGCGCAAGGCCCGGCGTTCGCGCGGCGAGACCTTCAGCACGTCCTTACCGTCATAGTCGATGCGCGATTGCGGGGCGACCGTGGCACGTTTGGAGAGAAGCCCCATGACGCTGCGCGCCGTGACCGATTTGCCCGAGCCGGATTCGCCGACGATGGCGATGGTCTCGCCGCGGTAGAGCTGGAAGGAAACATCCTTCACCGCCTCCACCGTGCCATGTTCGACCTTGAATCGAACCGCAACATTGCGGGCGTCGATGACCGGCTGGCCATCGCGTTCGGCAAGGTCCCTGCGCTCAGAGGGCGCGGCAGTGAGGACGTCGATTGTCTCTGTCATGATGCGTCCTCCTCAATAGGGATCGATGGCGTCGCGCAGGCCGTCGCCAAGGGCATTGAAGGCGAAGACTGTGACAAGCACGAAGGCGACCGGCGACAGGATCCAGGGATAGGACCCGATGACGGAATAGGTAGAGGTATCCTGCAGCATCAGCCCCCAGGAAATCAGCGGCGGCTTGACCGCAAAGCCGAGGAACCCGAGGAAGGATTCAAGCAGCACCACCTGCGGGATCGACAGCGTGACGGCGACGATCACGTGGCTCATCACGTTCGGCAGGATGTGCTGGAAGATGATGCGCCGGTCGCTGGCACCGACGGCGATCGCCGCCCGCACATAGTCGATGCGGGCAAGCGCCAGCGTCTTTCCGCGCACCTCGCGCGACATCTGCGCCCAGCCGAGGGCCGACATGACGATAATGACGAAGGCGAGGAAGACGTTCGTCGGCGCCGTCACCGGGATCAGCGAGGTCAGCGCCAGATAGAGCGGCAATTGCGGGAAGGCGAGCACCAGTTCGACGAAGCGCTGCGTCCAGACATCGAAGCGGCCGCCGAAGTAGCCCGACGCCATGCCTACGGTCGTGCCGACGACGGTGACGATCGAGACGACGATGAGGGCGATCATCAGCGAGATCCGCGAGCCGACGAGGATACGTGACAGCACGTCGCGGCCGAACTTGTCTGTTCCGAGCAGATGCACCGGCGAACCATCGACCGCGCCGAAGAAATGGCGCTCGGCCGGGATCAGGCCGAAGAGCCGGTAGGGCGCCCCCTTGGCGAAGAAGCCGAGGATCTGCGGGTTGTCGTAGTCCGGGCCGATGATCGGCTGGAAGGTGATCGGGTCAAGCTCGGTGCCTTCGCTCAAGGGATAGCTGCGCGGCGAAAAGACGAATTTGCCGTCCTTGTCGGTAAAGCTGATCGCCTGCGGCGGCGCGAAGGCGACACCCGTCGCCTTCGGATCGACCGGCGACAGGAAGTCGGCAAAGACCGCCATGAAAATCAGCAGACCGACGAGCACGAGGCCGAGCATGCCGGTCCAGGACCGCTTCAGCCGGCGCCAGACGAGCGCCTGGTAGCTTTCGTTGTGATGTTCCTGCCGGGGTTCGGCGGCGAGCGGAAGAGTTGTTTGCATCTCGACGGTCATGCGTGGGCTCCTCCGAGACGCACGCGCGGATCAAGCGCGGCCAGCAGCATGTCGGCGATGATGTTGCCGAGGATAAGGGTCGCCGACAGAACCAGCATGAAGGTGGCGGTGACATAGACGTCGCCCACCCACATGGAGCCGACGATGGCCGGTCCGACGGTCGGCAGCGCGAAGATGATCGCCGTCTCGATCTCACCGGTCAGCATGTAGGGCAACACAACGCCCTGGTACATGATCAGCGGATGCAGAGCATTCGGCACCGCGTGACGCATGACCACCGCGCCTTCGCTCAGGCCCTTCGCCCGGGCGGTTTCGACATATTGGGCGTTGAGCGTGTCGAGCAGATTGCCGCGCATCACCCGCATATTGTAGGCGAGGCCGCCGAAGGTGGCGATCGCCACGACCGGCCAGACATGTTTGACGAGGTCGACGAACTTGTCCCATGACCAGGGTGCGCCACCGTAGCGGGCCGAGTGGAAGCTGTTGATTTCGCTGACATTGAAATGGAAGACGAGAATATAGACGATGATCAGCGCCATCAGGAAGCGCGGCACCGTCATGCCGAGGAAGGCCACCGTCGAAAGCAGGCTGTCGATCCACGAATATTGCCGTGTCGCGGCGATGATGCCGAAGGATATGCCGATGATGGACGCCAGGATGTGGCAGACGAGCGCCAATGCCAGCGTGCGCGGCAGGCGTTCGCCGACGACATCGGCAACCGGCTTGTTGTAGTAAAGGCTGTGGCCGAAATCGCCGCGCGTCAGGATGCCGGTCATCCAGTTGACGTATTGCACCGGCAGCGGCTTATCGAGGCCATGCTCCTTGCGATAGGCCTGCGCCTGGGCTTCCGCTTCCTCATAGGACGCGCCGCCCTGGTTGATCAGCTGCGAGCGAATGTAATCGCTATAGTCTCCGGGCGGCGCCTGGATGATGGCGAAGGTCGCCACGCTCAAGACAAGCAGTACCGGGATGGCAGAGGCGATGCGGACAAGCAGAAACCTGAACATGCCGTTTCCTTCTGTCGGTTAAGATGAGGCGTCACCCCTCCGGCTTGAGGCCGGAGGGGCGGCCTTCGATCAGTTGCTCAGGCTCTTCTCGCCGGGCTTGCCCGGGAGCTGCTCGGCGAAGAGCTCGAAGTCACCCTGCTTGTCGGCGGGGACAAAGAGACGCTCGCGCATGATCGTGTCCTCGGCCCAGTTGAACATGAAGATCGGCGCTCCCGTCGGCACGTTGGCGAAGCGCTTGTTGATGATCAGCGCGCCCGGATATTCGGTAAGGCCGACCGTATCGAGGTTCGTCGTCGCGACCTTCTGGTACTGCTTCATCAAGTTCGCACGCTCGGCATTGTCGTTCGTGGCGATGAACTTGTTGATGATGTCGACGAGTTCCTGTTCGAAGGGCATCAGGTCAAGCTGACCGCCTTCCGGTGCACGGTGGTGCCAGCTGGTGCGCGGACCGGCGGCCGCCAGCTGCGGCGTGTTCTGCACGACGGAGGCATATTCGGCGGCGTTGCGGTGAACCATCCAGTCGAACTTGCCTGCATAGTTGGTCGCGTCCCGCTGCTTGCCGTCGAGCGAGTTCAGAACCACCCGCAGACCGAGCTTTTCCATCTGCCCGATCAGGCCTTCTGCCAGGTTGCGGTCGGTCGCATAGCTGTTGTCGATCAGAAGCACGATCTCCACGTCCTTGCCGCCGGCCTTGCCGTCCGGGAAGTTGACGAAGCCGTTGCCGTCGGTGTCCTTCAGGCCAGCCTTCTCAAGTAGCGCCTTCGCGCCATCGAGGTCGAAGGGATAGTAGACGGTCGATTCCCGGTCGTAGAAGCTGGTGCCGGAGGAAAGCCCGCCGGGATAGATCGCGGTGAAGGGGCCTTTCACCAGCGCTTCGCCGAGCTTCTTGCGGTCGACCGCCATGGTCACCGCCTTGCGGAAATCCTCGTTGCGGTTGAGCTCGCGCACGGCCTGGGCGCGCTCGTCCGGCTCACCCCAGCCATTGGCCGAGAAGTTCATGTGCAGATTGTAGCCGATGAGACGCGGGCCGAAGGCAAGCCGGGCGGGGGCCGTATCCTGGGCGGCGCGCTTCAGCGATTCGACAAAGTTTTCCGGCTGCTCGAGGTTCGAGAGATCGGCGGAACCGGCAATCGCCTGTACGTCGCGGTCGGCCCAGGTCGAGAGCTTGTAGTGCAGCTCGTTGATGTAGGGCAGCTGGTTGCCGGCCTCATCGACCTTCCAATAGTACGGATTCCGGCGCAGCACGATGATATCGTCGGGGCGATAGGCGACCGGAACCCATGCGCCCATGACCGGGATGTTCATGTACTCGGGCGGGAAGGCGTTCTTGTACTGGTCGTAGGTCGTGCCGGCGTATTTCGGATGCTTGGCTTTCAGAATATGCGACGGACCGGGGCAGAAGGTGCCATAAGCCATGGCATAGAGATGCTGGCGCGGGAAGGCCTCCTTGAAGGTCCACTCGACCGTATACTGGTCGACCTTCGTCAGCGTCGTGCCGGCGCCGAAGGTCTCCGGCGTCGCGCCGTTGAGCGGCGTCACGCTCGGGTCGAGCACGTTGTCTTCCCAGTAGAACATCACATCGTCGGCATCGAAGAGGTCGCCATCCGACCACTTGGCGCCCTCGACCAGATGCATCGTCAGCTTGTGGCCGTCAGAAGACCAGTCCCAGCTCTTGGCTAGGTTCGGCAGCGGCTCGACGTCCTTCGCCTCCACCTGGAAGAGCGGCGCCGTACGCGTCAGGCATTCGGACATGCCGATATCGATGCCGCCCCAGCCCTGGCTCTGGCCGGCCGAATAATTCCAGCCTTCCGGCCGGCCGCCGATCACGTGACGCAGCGTGTCGCCATAGACCCCGACGCCGTCGGGCATGTTGCCGGTCTTAAAGACCATCGGCTCCTTCGGCAGCCGTTCGGCGACCGGCGGCAGCTTGCCGGCCTTGACGTATTTCTCCGTAACCCAGGCCGGCTCCTTGTATTCCGGCAAGGCCTTGAACTCGGCGATCGAGTCGCGCGGCACATAGGTGATCTTGCCCTCGGCCGGGAATGCCGGCTGCTGGGGCACGACGGTCGGCTCGGAAGCGGCCGCCTCCAAGGCAAAGGTCGAGATGCCGACAAGCAGCAGGCTCGCCATTTTCATCAGTCTGTGGCTGGTCATTGGCTCAGATTCTCCCTCTTTTGCCGCGCCGGGACGCGGCCTCCTCCTTGAAAAGTCTGCAGTTCAGGCAGCGCTGCCCACGTCTCCTCACGCAAGCAGCACTGCAATCGATCAGCCGGCGGCGCGGACCTGGCGCTCGGCGCGCAACTCGTCGAGCGAACGCACCTCACGCCGCGCAGCACCCTGCCATTCGCGCGTCTTGACGGTGGCGCGGCCGAGCCGCTCCTTCGCGCCGTCGATGGCATGGGCGTACTGCGGCAGCCACTGGCTTTGAGCGACCACCATCTCGTCGACCATCTGCCAGACCTCCTCCGGCGTGCAGATGGCGCCGACCAGCGGATCATGCAGCATCGCCAGTTTTAGAAGGTCGAGATCGCCGGTCACGGCCGCATGAACCGACATGCGCTGAACATTGATCGACGACAGGCAGGTGGCAGCACAGGCCTCGGGAAGCGTGATGCCCGAGACCATGTTGATGCCGAAGCGATCGACGAAGCCGGGGGATTCGATGATGGCGTCGGCAGGCAGGTTGGTGATCACGCCATTGTTCTTGACGTTGAAATGACCGCGATAGACCCGGCCCGTTTCCAGGGCCTCGAGAATATGGCTCGCATGTTCGTTCGAGCGCTTCTGATGGTCGAGCGGTCGGCCGGCTGCTTCGAGGAACTGCGGAAACTCGGTTTCGAACCAGTTGCGCGTCTCGGTCGAATGCCTGAGATAGCCGCCGGTCTCGCCGTGGATCCAGTCGGACATATCGATCCAGCGGGTAATTTCCTCCGGGCGCTTGCGATACCAGGGAAGATATTCGGAGAGATGGCCGTTGCTCTCGGTTGAATAGACGCCGAACCGCTTCAGCACGTCGATGCGGAGCTTCTCCTGCTTGGAGAACACCGGGTGCGCCTCGAAGGCCGCAACCAACTCGTCCTTGCCGATCCTGCGGCCCTTGAGCCTGACATCGACGAACCAGGTCTGATGGTTGATACCCGAGCAGATGTAGTCGAGTTCGCCCTCGCCGGCTCCCAAGATTTCGGCGATCTGCTCGCCGCCGTGCTGAACACCGTGGCAGAGCCCGACCGTATCGACCTTGCCGTATTCGATCGCCGCCCAGGTGTTCATCGCCATCGGGTTGGCATAGTTCAGGAACTTGACACCCGGTTCGGCGACTGCGCGGATATCCTTGCAGAAGTCGAGGATGACGGGGATGTTGCGCTGGCCGTAGAGGATGCCGCCGGCGCAGATCGTATCGCCGACGCATTGGTCGACGCCATATTTGAGGGGGATGCGGATGTCGTCGGCATAGGCTTCGAGCCCACCGACACGGACGCAGCTGATGATGTAGCGGGCGCCTTCGAGCGCTTTCAGCCGGTCGGTGGTTGCCGTCACCTTCGTCGGCAGGCGGTTGACTTCGACAATCTGGTCGAGGATCGCCTTGATCATCTCCAGATTGCGGGCGCTGACATCTGTCAGCGCAACCTCGATCTCGCGCAATTCCGGCACGGCGAGAATGTCGGTGAAGAGCTTCTTGGTGAAGCCTATGCTGCCGGCGCCGATGATGGCGATCTTGAATGTTGCCATGCCCTCACTCCTCATGAACTGCATGCATCTCTGACAAAGGGTAAAATCAATTCACGGTTTTTCACCGTCTCTGCGCGCAACTTCGATGCATCCCCCCATTTCTTACGGGCCAAAAGCACCGTCAGTTGCGCTGTTGGTGGTCATTATGTGTATAATCACCGACCCCGCCAGAGCGGTATTGTGCTTTCATGGGTAATTTTATGCTGCAAGAATTGATCGACAACGGCCCGGTTATGCGCACCGTTTCGCTGCCGCGGGGACGCCAGAGCCTGCACGCGATGCCGACCAGCACCGGCTATGAAATCCGCAACAATGCGACCTATGACTGGGACGGCAGAAAGCGCGGAAACACGCCCTTTACCGTGCTCCAGCATACGATCGCGGGTGCCGGAAACCTGCGATACGAAAACCGCAGCTATCGGGTGCGCGAGGGCGAGACGCTGCTCCTGCTCGTGCCGCACAATCACCGCTACTGGCTGGAAGACGGCGGGCGCTGGGAGTTTTTCTGGATCTCGATGAACGGCGACGAGGCGCTGCGCATCCACCGCGCCCTGCTTGCCGTCACCGGCCCCGTATTGAAGCTGCAACCGGAAACGATCGAGCATCTGGCCGACTGCAGCCTTCGGCTGATCCGCGGCGGCGAGACGCCAGGCAGAGCCTCGGCGATTGCCTACGAGGCGGCGATGGCGCTCTACGACGACGTCTTCGGCTCGCACCCGGTGTTCAGCCATGAGCATAGGACGATGCACCGCGTCGTCGACCACATCATGAACAACCTGCAGAACCCGCTTCCGGTGGAAGAACTGGCGCGCGTGTCGGGCCTGAGCCGGGCGCATTTCTCGCGGGTCTTTGCCGCCAGCGAAGGCATGGCGCCGGCCGAATATGTGCTGCAGAAGCGCTTGCAGCGCGCGGTAAAACTGCTGACGAAGACGGCGAGCCTGCCGGTCAAGGAAGTGGCGATCCTCTCGGGCTTCGAGGATCCCAACTATTTCGCCAAGGTATTCCGCCGCTCCTTCGGTCTGAGCCCGACGGAATTCAGAACCACCGGCATGTATGCCAGCATCGCCGCCGGCTCCGTGGAACAACCGGTCGATACGGCGGAGGACGCAACGGTGCTGCTGCCCGGTTGAGGACGCGAACGATCAGCCGGCAAGCTGCTGGCGAAAGGCCGGCACCCTCGGGAAAACCATGCCGAGGTCTGCATGCATGGCCCGCGCGATCACGCGGAAGTCACGCTCGCTGATGGGGAGATGACCGAAGCGAAGCTTCTGGTCCCAGTTGCGGTTGCCTTCGGCAAATTCCAGGCTGTCGAGCCAAGGCCGAACCGGCGCCTCCATGCTGTCGGCCCAGTCGATGTCGCCGCGATGCGGGGCGACGCCTCCCATGGCAAAGAAGTAGGGAGGACGCTCCTTGACGACTCCTATGGCTGCAAAACAGGCAAGCCCCGCCCTGCCATTGAAGGCGGCGTTGGGCGCATAACCGATGAAGCCGTCACCCGCCTTCATGCGCGTCATCGCCTGGACATTGCCGTAGCCGTAGCCAAAGCGAGAGAAGCCGTCTTCCGCGGCATGCTGCAGGTCATCGCCGGAAACCGCGCCGATCCAGAAATTGCGCTCGCCCGACCTGTTTGCTGCACCCATCTGAAACATATCCTGCGCCGACATCTGCAATCCCTCGATCTCTTGTCCTGGGACCACTTTACGCGCGACCCCTGCCAGATTCTGTCAGCATCGTTTTGACGGCTCGGCATTCCCGTCGAGCCGCGTCTCAGCCCTCTTCGGAGGGCGCTTCCCATTGGCCAAAAAGCGTCACGCCTATGGTTCCCGCAAGCGCCACCGACGCGTGGTTGTCGAGTTGGCAGCGATATTGCGGTTGGTAGCCCTTTTCGAGGGCGGCCCTGCTGATTGCGCGCACGACCTTGCGGGCATGGCCCTTACCCCTATCGGACACAAGCGTCAGCACGCCGAGATCGGCGATCTGCCGCTCCTGCCAGGGATACATGCTCGCGGCGCAGACCAGCCTGTCACCATCGAAGGCACCGTAGACCAACCAGTGATCCAGTTCGACATAGGCTGCATCGAGATCCTCTTCCGAGGCTGAGCCCTGGAACAGGGCGAACGCGGCCGCATCCTTCGTAGTGAGCGCGCGCACACGGTCGCCTGAATTCTCCCGCAACAACACAGCCTTATCCGCTTCGGTGAAGTAGAAAAGGTTGTCGGCACCGTTCAGAACGATGCCGGCATCGCGCAGCCCCTGGCGAAGGCTCGCTTCGGTGAGCACCTGCCCCGCCGCTGGCGACAGCGCGGCGGCGAGCGCCGGGGCCAGGGCCACGATCACGCCGTTTTCAGCGGTGTGCAGCAGCATGGCCGGGCTGTCCTCGGCGAGGTCGGGATTGACCGCCACGGCAAACCGATCCGCGTTGGCGAGAACATCGCCCGCAAAGGACGCGTTCCAGAAATCGGTAATCTCAGGGGAAAACGTCGGCATGGCACTCAGTCTCTTGAACGAAACCCGCGCCTGCAGGAAGCGGCAAGCGGCGCAATTAATGGAGTAATCGATTAGGCAAATCGCAGTGTCAGCGATGTGTGGGACGACAGTGGCGCAATGAAGGCGCCAAAAAGCAAAAGCGCCCGCAGGAGATGCAGGCGCTTGGGCAGATTATTCAGTCTTTAAGATCGCCTTAGCGGGCGAAGGCCGTGCGTGCGACGCGGTCGATGTCGGCGCGTTCGATGCCGAGGTCGCGCAGTTCGCGGTTCGACATGCGGCCCAGTTCGGTGACCGTCTGACGGTACTTGCGCCAGTTGTTGATGGAGCGTGCAATGTTCATTTGATCCCCCTTTCAATGGGCTTTCGAAGCCTGGCTGCCAGTCCGTGGCGCCTCGTATCGCTTCGATGAACACCTTATAGCTCAGGCGTTCCGTGAGTTGCAGCGCTCAAATCTCAGCGCTCCCATGTGGGAAATGCATGGGTCGCCACAACAACCTGTGCACGCAGATGCGGATATCAGCTTCGCGCAACGACAACATCGGAAACTGTTGATCCCGGCGACAGAGACAAGTATTTCTTTTGTCGACAAAGGAATCTGACATGACCGATATCGACACCGACAACAGCCCCATCCCCGAGCGCAAGCGCGGCTCCGGCGTAAAGATGGTCTATGACCTCTTGCGCGACGAGATCCTCGACCTGGTGCTGCCGCCAGGCAGCCCGATCGACGAAGTGCAGCTTGCCGAGAGGCTGAAGATGTCGCGCACGCCGATCCGCGAAGCGCTGGTGCGTCTTGCCGGCGAAGGGCTGATCGACACGCTGCCGAACCGCTCGACGATGGTGGCAAACATCGACTTCCTCAATCTCAATCCGTTCTTCGACGCACTGGTGCTGATGTACCGCGTCACCACGCGGCTTGCCGCGCAGAACCACCGCCCGGAAGACCTGGCGATCATTCGCGGCTTCCATGAAGACTATGCGGCAGCCGTGCAGACGCGCGACGCGCTGACGATGATCGCCACCAACGCCGCCTTCCATGCGGCAATCGCAGAAAGCGGACGTAACCCCTACTTCACCAGCCTGTTCCGCCGGCTGCTGGACGAAGGGCGGCGCATTCTGCGCCTCTATTATCAGTCCTATGACGAGCAGTTCCCCCAGCGCTTCGTCGACGAGCATGCGGCCATGATCGCGGCGATCGCCGCGCGCGACGTCGAGGCCGCGGATCGGCTGGGCAAGGCGCACGCGGAGCAGATCGTCGAGCAGGTACAGAAGCTTTTTGCCCGCAACAACAAGCTCGACATCGCCCTGTAGCGGCCTTTGTATTTTTCTTGTCGACAAATAAAATACAAACGGCTATTGTCTGGATCAAAGGCAGGGGCGTAGGTGCGCCGCTGCCCTGAAGACAAAGCCCGAGAGGAGTTTCAGATGAAGGCTCAGATTTTCACCGGCGTCATCCCGGCGCTGATGACCCCCTGCAAGGAAGACCGCACCCCCGATTTCGATGCGCTGGTGCGCAAGGGCAAGGAACTGATCGCGCAAGGGATGTCCGCCGTCGTCTACTGCGGCTCGATGGGTGACTGGCCGCTCCTGACCGACGAACAGCGCATGGAAGGCGTCGAGCGCCTCGTCAAGGCCGGCATTCCGGTTATCGTCGGCACCGGCGCCGTCAACACCGCTTCGGCTGTCGCCCATGCGGCACACGCCGAGAAGGTCGGTGCACAGGGCCTGATGGTCATCCCGCGCGTTCTTTCGCGTGGTTCGGTCGTCGCCGCCCAGAAGAACCACTTCAAGGCCATTCTCTCGGCCGCCCCGAGCCTGCCGGCTGTCATTTACAACAGCCCGTACTACGGCTTCGCCACCCGCGCCGACCTGTTCTTCGCGCTGCGCGCCGAACATCCGAACCTCGTCGGCTTCAAGGAATTCGGCGGCGCTGCCGACATGCGCTACGCAGCCGAGAACATCACCAGCCGTGACGATGGCGTCTCGCTGATGATCGGCGTCGACACGGCCGTATTCCACGGCTTCGTCAACTGCGGCGCGACCGGCGCGATCACCGGCATCGGCTGCGTTCTGCCGAAGGAAGTCATCCACATGTGCAACCTGTCGCGTGCTGCCGCCGAAGGCGACGTCGACGCCCGCCAGCGCGCACTCGAACTGGAACAGGCGCTCGCCGTTCTCTCGTCCTTCGATGAAGGCCCGGACCTCGTCCTCTACTTCAAGCACATGATGGTGCTGAAGGGCGACAAGGAATACACGCTGCACTTCAACGAGAGCGACGTGCTTTCCGACAGCCAGCGCGGCTACGTCGAAGCCCAGTTCAAGCTGTTCAACAGCTGGTACGCCGAGTGGAGCAAGCTCCCGGGCGCCGTCCAGAAGTACAAGGCCTGATCGCTCGATCGGCACTCAAATGGAAAAGGCCCTCCGGTTGGAGGGCCTTTTTTTCGTCGGGTAGACGCTCTTTCCCATCGTCTATCTTCGCAAGCGCCTGCATGTGGGCGTCCCTCATTCTGTCACGGGACTCTCTGACAGTTCCCTCGGAACGGCGGGACCAGCCCAAGCCCTTGGGTTGAAAGTGTCCTTTCGGTCCTACGGACGCCTGCTCCCGGCAGCAAGGGCATGGCGGAGAACAGGGCGATCCTCCCGTCATCACTCGTTTTCAGTCGCTGCAGCAAAAAGGCCCTCCGGTCGGAGGGCCTTTTTCATTTGGTCGTTCCGGCGTCGGCCGGCCATCAGGTTAGCCGTCGCTTACGCGATAGCATCCAGGCCAAGAGCAAGCAGCCGATCGAGCTGCTCCATTTCCGCCTGGTTGAGCACGACACCTTCTGCTTCCGACTTGGCGCGCGCAACGAAACGGCGCTGCGACGGCAGACGAGCGCCCTGGCCGACGATCGCCTCGAACAACACTTCAGCGCGGGCGAAGGGATTGCCCGGCCGGCCGGCCGCGAATTTTTCGGGCGAGAAGGCGACGATCAGTTCGCCATGGAAGGGAGCAAGCGTCGTGGTGCCGAGATAGTCAAGCACTTCCGGGCTCGTCAGGTCGCCGATCATGATGCCGGCAAGAAGCTCAACCATGGTGCCGATCGCCGAACCCTTGTGTCCGCCGAAGGGCAACATGGCGCCGGCAAGCGCTGCTTCCGGATCGGTCGTCGGATTGCCCTCGGCATCGATCGCCCATCCCTCCGGCAAGGGCTTGCCGGCGCGGCGGTGCAGTTCGATCTCGCCGCGGGCGGCAACCGAAGTCGCGAAGTCGAAGACGTAAGGCGGCTTGTTTTCGCGGGGCCAGCCGAAGGCGAAGGGGTTGGTGCCGAGTAGCGGCTTGTTGCCACCGGTCGGCGCAACGGTCGCATAGCTCGGGCACATGACGAGGCCGGCAAGTCCCTCACCGGTCAGGCCTTCCACTTCCGGCCAGAGTGCGGAGAAATGGGTGCAATCGTTGATGACGAGAGCCGCGATCCCGAGCGTGCGGGCACGCTCGGCCAGAACAGGCAGGCCAAGTTCGAAGGCCGGGTTGGCGAAACCGCCCTTGGCATTGACCTTGACGATGGCCGAGCCTTCCTGTGCATCGAGCTCCGGAACGGCATCCGGCTTCACCTTGCCTGCCTTGACGGTGCGAAGCGCCCCTTCGATCCGGTAGATGCCGTGCGACTTGCAGGCATCCCGCTCGCCGGCGACGATCACGCGGGCCAGTGCACCGGCCTGAATGGCGTTGAGCCCCGCCTTCAGGAAGATCGCCTCGACGCGCTCGAAAAGTGCTGCGATCGTCAGGGTATTGGTTTCGCTCATCTCTCTCCCTCTCAAATGCTGCGCCTGATCCGGAAGGGCCAGTCAGGCGATTGATGTTCTGCATACATATAGTATACAAAGATCCGACAAGTGCAATTCAGCCATGATCCCCTCTGCCAGAAAAGGCAATCCGGGATCGAACGAAAGGATCGGCAGATGGCCTTCACCCCCAAAGGAAAACACCTTGTCGCCGGCGAATGGCTCGACGGCGCGGGCACCTTCGCATCGGCACCCGCCCACGGTCCGGTCCATCAGTTCGCCACCGGCACCGTGGAGCTGGTCAACCGTGCCGCTGAAGCCGCCGAAGAAGCGTTTCTGAGCTATGGCTATTCGACCCGGGCTGAGCGCGCCGCGTTCCTGCGAGCGATTGCCGATGAGATCGAGGCACGCGCCGAAGCCATCACCGAGATCGGCAGCCAGGAAACCGGCCTGCCGGAAGCGCGCCTGCAGGGCGAACGCGGCCGCACCACCGGCCAGCTCCGTCTCTTTGCCGACCACATCGAGAAGGGTGAATATCTCGACCGCCGTTTCGATGCGGCCCTGCCCGAGCGCCAGCCGGCGCCGCGCCCGGAAATCCGCCTCATCCAGCGCCCGATCGGCCCGGTCGCCGTCTTCGGCGCCTCGAACTTCCCGCTGGCGTTTTCGACCGCCGGCGGCGACACGGCCGCAGCCCTTGCTGCCGGCTGCCCCGTGGTCGTCAAGGGCCACTCGGCCCATCCGGGAACCGGTGAGATCGTCGCCCAGGCCGTCGAGGCGGCAATCCGCAAGACCGGCGTTCACCCGGGCGTCTTCTCGCTGATCCAGGGCGGCAACCGCCAGGTCGGCGAAGCGCTTGTCCAGCATCCGCTGGTCAAGGCCGTGGGCTTTACCGGTTCGCTCGCCGGTGGCCGTGCGCTCTTCAATCTCTGCGCCGCTCGTCCGGAGCCGATCCCGTTCTTCGGCGAGCTCGGCTCGGTTAACCCGATGTTCCTGCTGCCGGAAGCGCTGAAGGCTCGCGCCGAGGGCCTCGGCCAGGGTTGGGCCGGTTCGCTGACCATGGGTGCCGGCCAGTTCTGCACCAACCCCGGCATCGCCGTGGTTGTCGAAGGTGCTGACGCCGATCGCTTTACTTCAGCCGCCGTCGAAGCGCTCGGCAAGGTCGCGCCGCAGACGATGCTGACAGACGGTATCGCCAAGGCGTATCACGACGGCCAGGCGCGCTTTGAAAGCCGCAATACGGTGAAGCCGCTGCTGACGACCGAATCGTCCGGCCGCTCGGTCTCGCCGAACCTGTTCGAAACGACGGGCGACCAGTTCCTGGCCGATCACGCACTCGGCGAAGAGGTGTTCGGCCCGCTCGGCCTCGTCGTTCGTGTCGGTTCGACCTCTGAAATGGAACAGCTTGCCCGCGGCTTCGAGGGGCAGCTGACCACCACCATCCACATGGATGATGCCGATCTCGAAACGGCCCGCCGCCTGCGTCCGATCCTCGAGCGCAAGGCCGGCCGCGTGCTCGTCAACGGCTTCCCGACCGGCGTCGAAGTCGTCGATTCCATGGTCCATGGCGGCCCCTATCCGGCTTCGACCAATTTCGGCGCGACCAGCGTCGGCACCATGTCGATCCGCCGCTTCTTGCGTCCGGTCTCCTACCAGAACATGCCGGAAGCCCTGCTGCCTGAAGACTTCCAGGGCTAACGCGGGGTTGAGGAATAGTGCGGGCGACCCATCGCCCGCACGCCTTTCGCCCCAACGGGCCAAGACAGATCACTGCGCAAGGATCCCATTTGGCGAAACAAATGGGATCGTTGCGCGCGTTCTGCGTTATCATCTTATACTTTTTGTATACTAATTGTATTTTTCTATTGATTTACGCTCTCTAAACCGGAATAGTGCGTCAGCCGTCAAACGGCACACCACCTCAGGGAGAGAGATAATGAAAACTTCGGTGCTCGCGCTCGGCCTCGTTGCGGCCGCTGCTCTGACCAGCCAGGCCCATGCCGACAAGCTGGATGACGTGATCGGCTCGGGAACGCTGCGCTGCGCAGTCGTGCTCGACTTCCCGCCGATGGGTTCTCGCGACGAGAACAACAACCCGGTCGGCTTCGACGTCGACTACTGCAACGACCTTGCCAAGGCACTCGGCGTCACCGCCGAAATCGTCGAGACCCCGTTCCCGGAGCGTATCCCCGCCCTGATGTCGGGCCGTGTCGACGTCGGCGTTGCCTCGACCTCCGACACGCTTGAGCGTGCCAAGACCGTCGGCATGACGATCCCCTACTTCGCCTTCGAAATGGCCGTTACCGCCAACGAAAAGTCGGGCGTCAAGTCCTTCGAAGACATGAAGGGCAAGACCGTCGGCGCCACCGCCGGCACGTTCGAAGCGATCGCGCTCGAAAAGCAGGTCAAGGAATGGGGTGCTGGCGAGTTCCGTCCGTACCAGACCCAGGCCGACGTCTTCCTCGCGCTCAGCCAGGGCCAGATCGACGCCACGGTTTCGACCTCGACCGTTGCCCAGGCCAACGTCAAGACCGGCAAGTTCCCCGGCATTGCCGTCGTCGGCAAGGCACCGTTCGACACCGACTACGTCGCGCTCTTCACCAACCGCGAAGAATACGGCTTCATCAACTTCCTCAACCTTTTCATCAACCAGCAGGTCCGTACCGGCCGTTATGCTGAGCTCTATGAAAAGTGGGTCGGCGGCGAACTGCCGGACCTTACGGCTAAGGGCGTTTACCGCTAATATGCCGTCCATCTGGCGGCGCGAAGTTCAGCTTCGCGCCGCTATTCGTTTCCGAAGAGGCGAGACGAAACATGTTCAGTTATACCTTCCATTGGAACCAGGCGCTGAAAGCCCTGCCGCAGATGCTCGATGGAGCGCTGGTCACCTTGCAGGTGGCTCTGCTCTCGATGGTCATCGGCCTGGCACTGGCGCTTGCGCTGACGGCCTGCCGTCTGTCCGGCAATCGCATCCTCGGTGGCTTCGCCACCGCCTGGATCGAGATCGCCCGCAACACGCCGGCGCTGTTCCAGATCTATATGGCCCATTTCGGTCTCGGCAATTTCGGCATCCACCTGAGCCCGTACACGGCGCTGCTCGTCGGGATCGCCTTCAACAATGCCGGTTACCTCGCTGAGAATTTCCGCGGCGCGCTCAAGGCCATTCCTGACACCCAGACGCGCGCCGGCCGATCGCTCGGCATGACGTCGGTCCAGGCCTTCCGCTACATCGTGATGCCGCAGATGCTGCGCATCGCCTTCCTGCCCGTCACCAATCAGATGGTCTGGGCGATCCTGATGACCTCGCTTGGCGTCACGGTCGGCATGAACACCGATCTCGCCGGCATCACCCAGGAGCTGAACGCCCGTTCGTTCCGCACCTTCGAATTCTTCGCAATCGCCGCGGTAATCTACTACCTGATCGCCAAGGCCGTGACGCTCGGGGCACGTTTGCTCGCCGCGCGCATGTTCCGTTACTAGGAGAGGTGAGAGATGTTCAATACCGCCCTCACCCTCGCCGATCTCGGCTTCCTGCTTCAGGGCGCCCTGATGACGCTCGCGGTCACCGCCGTCTCGGTTACCGCCGGAACCGTGCTCGGCATCGTCTTCGGCGTCGTGCGCAATCAGGTCGGCCCCTATTGGGGCGCGCCGCTTACCTTCGTGCTCGACATCTTCCGTTCGGTGCCGCTGTTGATCCAGCTCGTGCTGGCCAACGCCTTCCAGGCGATCGCCAAGCTCGGCTGGGCGCCGTTCACGACCTCCTGCGTGGTGCTGTCGCTCTATACGGCCGCCTATTGCACCGAGATCGTTCGCGGCGGCATCTCGTCGGTACCGCCGACGACCCGCCGTGCGGCCCGTTCGCTCGGCATGACCTGGTGGCAGGATATGCGTTACATCGTGGCGCCGCTTGCGACCCGCGTATCGCTGCCCTCCTGGATCGGCCTGACGCTCGGCGTCATGAAGGACTCGGCACTCGTCCTCTGGCTCGGCCTGATCGAACTGCTGCGCGCCTCGCAGGTGCTCGTCACCCGCCTCCAGGAACCGCTGCTGATCCTTCTGATCTGCGGCGCCATCTACTTCCTCATCAGCTTCCCGATCGCCCGGCTCGGCGGTTACCTTGAAAAACGGTGGTCCAATGATTGAGATCCAGAACGTTCGCAAATCCTTCAGCTCGCTGGAGGTTCTCAAAGGCATTAACCTGACCGTCAACAAGGGCGAGGTGCTGACCATCATTGGTGGCTCCGGTTCCGGCAAATCGACGCTGCTCACCTGCATCAACGGTCTCGAGCCGATCGATGCCGGCCGCATCCTCGTCGACGGCACCGAGGTCCACGCGAAATCGACGAACCTCAACAAGCTGCGCAGCAAGCTCGGCATCGTCTTCCAGCAGTTCAATGCTTTCCCGCACCTGACCGTGCTTGAAAACGTCACGCTGGCGCCACGCAAGGTGCTGGGCCTCTCGAAGGAAAAGGCCGAGGAGATCGCCGTCAAGCAGCTCACACATGTTGGCCTCGGGGAAAAGCTCGGCGTCTATCCGACCCGCATGTCGGGCGGCCAGCAGCAGCGCATGGCGATCGCCCGCGCGCTTGCCATGTCGCCGGAATACATGCTGTTCGACGAAGTGACCTCGGCGCTCGACCCGCAGCTCGTCGGCGAAGTGCTCGATACGCTGCGCATGCTGGCGTCCGAAGGCATGACGATGATCTGCGTCACCCACGAAATGAAGTTCGCCCGCGAAGTCTCGGACCGCGTGGCCTTCTTCCACAAGGGCGTGATGGCGGAAATCGCCGCACCGGAAGCGCTCTTCGGCGCGCCGAAGGATCCGGAACTCCAGAAGTTCCTGGCAGCGACGCACTGAGCCGATCATGAAGAATGCAGTTCAGCCTGACGTCATCGTCATCGGCGCCGGCGTTGTCGGCCTTTCTGCGGCCATCGCCGCCCAGGCACGGGGACTTTCCGTCACCGTGCTCGACCGGGAAGGTCCGGCAGCAGGAGCCTCGGCGGGCAATGCCGGGGCCTTCGCCTTCACCGACATCCTGCCGCTTGCTTCGCCCGGCATCCTGAAGAAAGCGCCGAAGTGGCTGCTCGACCCGCTTGGGCCCTTGAGCGTACCACCGGCCTATGCGGCGCAGATCGCGCCGTGGATGTTCCGCTTCTGGCGCGCCTGCTCGGCAAGCCGCGTGGCCCATTCGACGACCGCTCAGACGGCGATGATGGATCTCTCCAAGGCCGAGCTCGAACCTTTCCTCGCCGAGACCGGCACCCTGCCGATGCTGCGCAAGGAAGGCAATCTGCAGGTCTATGAAAGCGAAGCCGAGCGGAAGGCCTCGCTTCCCGGCTGGACCGCACGGGCCGAACACGGCATCGAGTTCCGGCACATGGGTGCGGCCGAGATGGCCGAGATCCAGCCCGGTCTCGCATCGCGCTTCACCCATGGCACCTTTACCCCCGGCTGGTATTCGATCGCCGATCCCAAGCTCTACACGCTGGCGCTGGCAGACCATTTCCGCGCCAAGGGCGGCGTGATCGAGCGCGCCGAGGTCACGGCGCTGAAGCCGATCGAAGGCGGCGTCGAACTGACGGCCGACGGCAAGACGCGGCGGACAGAACAGGTCGTGCTTTCAGCCGGCGCGTTCTCGCACCAGGTCGCCCGTACGCTCGGCGAGCGTATCCCGCTCGAAACCGAGCGCGGCTACAACACCACGCTGCCGCAGGATGCCTTCGATCTGCGCACCCAGGTCACCTTCGGCGGCCACGGCTTCGTCGTCACCAGGCTTTCGACCGGTATCCGCGTCGGCGGCGCCGTCGAACTCGGCGGGCTGAAGCTGCCGCCGAACTTCCGCCGCTCGGAAGCCATGCTGAAGAAGGCGCAAGCCTTCCTGCCGGGCTTCAAGAGCGAGGGCGGCGTGCAATGGATGGGCTTCCGCCCGTCGCTGCCCGACAGCCTTCCGGCGATCGGCCGCGCCCGCGCCACCGGCCGCGTCGTCTATGCCTTCGGCCACGGCCATCTCGGTCTCACGCAATCGGCCGGCACCGCACGGCTCGTTGCCGACCTGCTCACCGGCCGGCGGCCGGCGATCGATATCAGCTCCTTCTCGCCCCAACGTTTCTGACAGAGTTTAGACCATGGCCAACCACACCTTCTCCTGCATCGACGGCCACACCTGCGGCAATCCGGTCCGCCTCGTTTCCGGCGGCGGGCCACGGCTCGAAGGCGCCAACATGCTGGAGAAGCGGGCGCATTTCCTGCGCGAGTTCGACTGGATCCGCACCGGCCTGATGTTCGAGCCGCGCGGCCACGACATGATGTCGGGCTCGATCCTCTATCCGCCGACCCGGCCTGACTGCGACGTGGCGGTACTCTTCATCGAAACGTCGGGCTGCCTGCCGATGTGCGGCCACGGCACGATCGGCACCATCACCATGGCGATCGAGAATGGCCTCATCACCCCGCGCGAACCGGGAAAGCTCTCGATCGACGCCCCGGCCGGCAAGGTCGACATCACCTATCGCCAGGAAGGCCGCTTCGTCGAGGAAGTGCGCCTCACCAACGTGCCGGGCTTCCTCTACGCCGAGGGGCTGACGGCTGAGGTCGAGGGTCTCGGCGAGATCGTCGTCGACGTCGCCTATGGCGGCAACTTCTACGCCATCGTCGAGCCGCAGAAGAATTTCCGCGACATGGCCGACCATACGGCCGGCGAACTTGTCGGCTGGAGCCCGAAGCTCCGCGCGGCGCTCAACGAAAAATACGAGTTCGTGCATCCGGAGCACCCGGAAATTAAGGGCCTCAGCCACATCCAGTGGACCGGCACGCCAACACAGGCAGAAGCGCATGCGCGCAACGCCGTCTTCTACGGCGAAAAGGCGATCGACCGCTCGCCCTGCGGCACCGGCACCTCGGCCCGCATGGCCCAGCTTGCCGCCAAGGGCAAGCTCAAGGTCGGTGACGAGTTCGTGCATGAATCGATCATCGGTTCGCTGTTCAAGGGCCGTGTCGAGGCGGCGACCAAGGTTGCCGACCGCGACGCCATCATCCCGTCGATTGCCGGCTGGGCCCGCATGACCGGCATCAACACGATCTTCATTGATGACCGCGACCCCTTTGCTCATGGATTTGTCGTAAAATGACCCAATCGATCTCCGCCCGCAGCATTCTTTCCGGCTCCGCCGATGGCCCCATCATCGCCACGGAGGAGGCGCTAAGCTTCTGGGGCGGGGTCGATCCGGCGACGGGCCGGGTGATCGACGTGCACCATCCGCTGCACGGCCTCTGTCTGACCGACGGTATCCTGATGATGCCGTCGAGCCGCGGTTCCTGCACCGGTTCCGGCGTACTGCTCGACATGGCGCTGACCGGCCGGGCCCCGGCAGCACTGGTCTTCTCGGAAGCCGAGGACGTGCTGACGCTCGGCGCGCTGATCGCGGCCGAGATGTTCGGAAAATCCCTGCCAGTGCTTCGGCTTTCGCGCGACGCTTTCAAGGCGCTGGCGCAGGCAAAGACCGCGCGCATCAGCGATACGGCAATCGAAGCCGATGGCCTGACAATTCCGGTCGCTCCGCCGGCAACGACGGCGCTTGATCTCAGCGACGACGATCGCGCCATGCTCGACGGTCGTGACGGCATCGCCGTCCAACAGGCGATGCGCATCATCGCGGCGATGGCGGCTGGGCAGGGTGCCGAAAATCTCATCGACGTGGTCCAGGGCCATATCGACGGCTGCATCTATGCGAGCCCGGCAAACCTCACCTTCGCCGAGAAGATGGCGGACATGGGGGCCACGGTTCGCGTGCCGACGACGATGAACGCGATCTCGGTCGACCGTGCCAACTGGCAGGCGCAGGGCGTGCCAGAGACCTTCGGCGATCCGGCAGCAAGGCTTGCCGACGCCTATGTGCGCATGGGCTGCCGCCCGACCTTCACCTGCTCACCCTATCTGCTCGACAGCGCCCCGAAGGCGGGCGAAGCCATCGCCTGGGCGGAATCGAACGCCGTCATCTTCGCCAATACGGTACTTGGCGCCCGCACGGCCAAACACCCCGACTTTCTCGATCTCTGCATTGCGCTCACCGGTCGTGCACCGCTCTCGGGCGTCTATCTCGACGCGCCGCGCAAAGCGACGCGCGTCATCGACGTGGAACTGCCTGACGATATCGACGACGCCTTCTGGCCGCTGATCGGCTACCTCGCCGGCAAGGCAGCCCCCGACCGCATCCCGCTTTTGCGCGGTCTTGCATCGGCAAAGCCCTCGCGCGACGACCTCAAGGCGCTTTGCGCCGCCTTCGGTACGACGTCCGCATCCCCCATGCTGCATGTGGAGGGCGTGACCCCGGAAGCGAGAGATGCCGCGGCTGAAATTGCCGACCGCACGACGATCACGCGCGCCGACATGGCTGCGGCCTGGTCGCTCCTGAACGAAGGTCCGGCGGAGGTCGAGCTTGTCGCCATCGGCAGCCCGCATGCGTCGCTCGAAGAATGCCGCGCGTTGGCCACAGCCTTCGACGGCCGCAAGCGCGACAGCAACGTCGCCGTCATCGTCACCGCCGGACGAGACGCGATCGCGGCAGCGCGGGAAGAAGGTCTGCTTGCCCGCCTTGAAGAGAGCGGCATCCAGGTCCTGCCGGATCTTTGCTGGTGCTCGATCTCCGAGCCGGTCTTTCCAACCAAGACCCGGGCGCTGATGACCAATTCCGGCAAATACGCCCATTACGGTCCCGGTCTTTCCGGCCGCGCCGTGCGCTTCAGCAACCTCGCCGACTGCGTCCAGGCAGCGCTCACTGGCCGCGTTCCGGCGCGCCTGCCAGCCTGGCTCGCCTAAAGGCTCGTTCCCTGGCACAGGCGCCGCTGCGTAGCGGCGCTGTCGAGGCGCGCCGAGCTCGTCGCCTCCCGACCCCAACTGATCGGCGTGGGGTTCGATGATTCCCTGACGCCGCCTCACGCGGTGGAACGCACCTATGACGGGACGCAGGCTGCCTATCGGCCGGCCGCCGTCGAAGACAACTTATCCATGGTTGCAGCGCCGGGCGTCGGCCATGTCGAGACAGTGACCATGCGCGACACGGTTCTGGCCCTTCTTTCCACCACCTCGGCGAACCTGGCGGCGGCTGACGCAACCGAACGTGGCGCTCGCGCAGAAAACGCCTGGTCGCACGCGGCGCCAATCGCGCTCGCCCTACGTTCGACGCCTTATGACCACCGCTTCGATCAGGTTTTCGTGATGCCACAGTCACGATTTTTCATTCATTGAAACAACCCCTTCGAGAATCACGAGAAAGCGAGTACTCTGAAGGAACATTGCGCATGGGACGCCGTTTATTCGAATGAGCGAGCCGATAAGCAGCGATCCCCGTCTCAGCCAGCGGCCGCGGGAGAGCATGATGCAAAAGAGCGAATGCGACGTTTTCGATCTCTTCTCGGAGATCTATACAAGTGCAGCGCAAGAAGAAATCAGTCTTCAGGAATACCTTCTGGCATGTCGCGACGACAAAAGCATGTATGCCACCGCACAGGAGCGGATGGTTACAGCCATAGGTAATCCAACCCTCATCGATACCAGCGCGGACGAACGTCTCGGCCGCATCTTCTCAAACCGGACCGTCAAGATCTATCCATCCTTCGCCGACTTCTACGGCATGGAGGATACGATCGAGCGCATCGTCGGCTACTTCCGCTATGCCGCGCAGGGGCTGGAGGAGCGCAAGCAGATTCTCTACCTGCTCGGCCCGGTCGGCGGCGGCAAGTCGTCGCTCGCCGAGCGCCTGAAAAAATTGATGGAACTTCAGCCGATCTACACGCTGGCGGTCGGCGGCAAGGTCAGTCCCGTCTTTGAATCACCGCTTGGCCTCTTCCATCCCGACCGCATGGCCGACCTGCTCGAAGACAAATACGGCATCGGTCGACGCCGGCTCACCGGCCTGATCTCGCCCTGGGCGACGAAGCGGCTCGACGAAGTCGATGGTGACATCTCGAAGTTCAGCGTCGTCAAGCTGATGCCGTCGCGGCTGCGCCAGGTGGCGATCGCCAAGACCGAGCCCGGAGACGAGAACAATCAGGATGTTTCTTCGCTGGTCGGCAAGGTCGACATCCGCCAGCTCGAAAACTACAGCCAGGCCGATCCCGACGCCTATTCCTATAGCGGCGGCCTCAACCGCACGACGCAAGGCCTGCTCGAATTCGTCGAAATGTTCAAGGCGCCGATCAAGGTGCTGCATCCGCTTTTGACGGCAACGCAGGAAGGCAACTACAACGGCACCGAAAGCTTCGGGGGCTTTCCCTATCAGGGCATCGTCGTTGCGCACTCGAACGAGTCCGAATGGCTGCAGTTCAAGAACAACAAGAACAACGAGGCCTTCCTCGACCGCATCCTGGTGGTCAAGGTGCCTTACTGCCTGCGCGTCACCGAAGAGCGGCAGATCTACGAGAAGCTGCTGCGCGAAAGCGAACTGACCAAGAGCCCCTGCGCGCCGGAAGTGCTGGAAAGCCTCAGCCGATTCACCGTCTCGACCCGCCTTGCTCGCCACGAGAACTCGCCGCTCTATACAAAGATGCGGGTCTATGACGGCGAGAACCTGAAGGACACCGATCCCAAGGCGAAGTCCGTTCAGGAATATCGCGACGCCGCCGGTGTCGATGAGGGCATGACTGGCATCAGCACCCGCTTTGCCTTCAAGGTTCTGTCGGAGACCTTCAACTACGACACCAAGGAGGTCGCGGCCGATCCCGTGCACCTCATGTACATTCTGGAACAGGCGATCCGCCGCGAACAGTTCCCGAAGGAGACGGAAGCGAGCTACCTCGACTTCATCAAGTCCGAGCTGGCATCGCGCTATGCCGAATTCATCGGCCACGAAATCCAGAAGGCCTATCTCGAATCCTACAGCGAATACGGCCAGAACCTGTTCGACCGTTATATCGCTTATGCCGACGCCTGGCTCGAAGATCAGGACTTCAAGGACCCGGATACCGGACAAATCCTCAACCGGGAGATCCTCGACAGCGAACTGTCGCAGATCGAAAAGCCGGCCGGCATCGCCAATCCCAAGGACTTCCGCAACGAGGTCGTCAAGTTCACCCTGCGCGCCCGCGCCAAGAACCATGGGCGCAACCCCTCCTGGACGAGCTACGAAAAGCTTCGCGACGTGATCGAGAAGCGTATGTTCGGCCAGGTCGAAGACCTGCTTCCGGTCATCAGCTTCGGCTCGAAGAAGGACAGCGCATCCGAGAAGCAGCACGCCGAGTTTGTCCAACGCATGACGGAACGCGGCTATACGGAGCGTCAGGTCCGACGGCTGGTCGACTGGTACATGCGGGTCAACAAGGCGGGCTGACGATGCCGAAGCAGGGGATTGGTATATGCCGAATTTCATCGACCGGCGGCTCAATCCGAAGGATAAGAGCCTCGGCAATCGACAACGCTTTCTGAAGCGGGCCCGCGAAGAGCTCAAGCGGGTCATCAAGGATCAGGTCAAGTCGGACAGGATCATCGACGTCGACGCCGCCCATGGCGTGCCGATGCCGACCGATGGTGCCAGCGAGCCCACGTTCCAGCCGTCCCGCGGCTCTGGCGAGCGCAACTACGTGCTTCCCGGCAACAAGGAGTTTTCGGCAGGCGACCGCCTGCCGAAACCGGAAGCGGGTGGCGGTGGCGGCGGCAAGGGCAAGCCCGGAACCGGCGAAAGCGACGATGACTTCCAGTTCATCCTGTCGCGCGAGGAAGTGCTGGATCTCTTTTTCGAGGATCTGGAGCTCCCCGACATGGTCAAGCTCAGCCTCAAGGAAACCGTCACCTTCAAGCCCCGCCGCGCCGGCTTTGCCACGGCCGGAACGCCGACGAACATCAATGTCGGGCGCACGATGCGCAACAGTTTCGGCCGGCGCCTGGCGCTGCACCGGCCGAAGGAGAAGGAACTGACCGCAGTCACCGACGAGATCGCGCAACTGGAAGCGGAACCGGAGCCGACGGCGAAGAGTCGACAGAGGCTCAAGGAACTGCGGGTGGAGCTGGAAAGGATCGAGAAGAAGCGTCGGCGCATCCCTTACGTCGATCCGGTCGACATCCGCTTCAACCGCTTCGAGCAGCAGCCGCTGCCGAACGCCAACGCCGTCATGTTCTGCCTGATGGACGTCTCGGCCTCCATGGGCGAGCGCGAGAAGGACCTCGCCAAACGCTTCTTCGTGCTTCTGCACCTGTTTTTGAAACGGCGCTACGAACGCATCGACATCGTCTTCATCCGCCATACGGACGAGGCGCGCGAAGTCGACGAGGAGACCTTCTTCTACAGCACCCAGAGCGGCGGCACGATCGTATCGACGGCGCTCGAAGAGATGATCAGGATCGTCGAGGACCGCTATCCCTCGCAGATCTGGAACATCTATGCGGCCCAGGCCTCCGACGGCGACAACATCATCGGCGACAGCGAACATTGTGCGGCACTGCTGCGGGAAAAGCTGACGAAGCTCTGCCAGTACTATGCCTATGTCGAGATTATCGATGAGCGCGAGACGGAAATCTTCGGCTCGACGGACAACGGCACCGCGCTCTGGCGCGCCTATCGCACGGTGGACGGCGAGAAGTCGAATTTCCAGATGACCCGGATCGCCAAACCCGCAGACATCTACCCGGTCTTCCGCAGGCTTTTTGCCCGGCAGCCGGCCGTACGCACCCGGAAGTGAGGGGGAGACCGGATGGCACGACGCACGACCTCAGGTCTCCTGTTCCAGGGGTCCGACTGGAATTTTGCGACGCTGTCGCGTGCTTACGACGCGATCGAGCAAGTCGCGCTCGAAGAAATGGGCCTCAGCGTCTACCCGAACCAGTTGGAGATCATCACTTCCGAACAGATGCTCGACGCCTATTCCTCGGTCGGCATGCCGCTCATGTACCAGCACTGGTCCTTCGGCAAACGCTTTGCCTATGAGGAGCATCACTACCGCAAGGGCCACCGCGGTCTTGCCTATGAGCTGGTGATCAATTCCAATCCCTGCATCACCTATCTCATGGAAGAAAACACCATGGCGATGCAGGCGCTGGTAACGGCGCATGCCGCTTTTGGCCATAACCACTTCTTCAAGAACAATTATCTCTTTCGGCAGTGGACCGATGCCGGGGCGATCCTGAGCTACATGGATTTCGCCAAGAAATACGTGACTAAATGCGAGGAGCGGCACGGCACTGCCGCCGTCGAAGCCATTCTCGATTCCGCCCATGCGCTGATGGACCAGGGTGTCTTCCGCTACCGCCGCCCGCCACGCCTCTCCTCGGAGAAGGTGCGCGAGAGGGCGCGCGAACGGCTGGAATATGAGGAGCAGACCTATAGCGACCTCTGGCGGACGCTGCCGCAGGTCGCCGAGAACCGCGATCCGGCCGAGGCGGAGCGAGACGCCTCCGAGCGCAAGAAGGTGCTCAACCTGCCGGAAGAGAACCTGCTCTATTTTCTCGAAAAACACAGCCTGATCCTGGAGCCCTGGCAGCGGGAACTGCTCAGGATCGTGCGCGTGATCGCGCAATATTTTTCACCGCAGCGCCAGACGAAGGTCATGAACGAGGGCTGCGCCACCTTCGTGCACTACACCATCATCAACCGACTCTACGACCAGGGCAGGATCGGCGAAGGCCACATGCTGGAACTGTTGCAGAGCCATTCCAATGTCGTCTTCCAGCCGGATTTCGACGATCGGCGCTATCCCGGCATCAATCCTTACGCCCTCGGCTTTGCGATGATGCAGGACATCCAGCGGATTGCCACCGAGCCGACGGAGGAAGACCGCGACTGGTTCCCCTCCTTTGCCGGCAATGGCGACTGGATGGAAACGCTGCGCGACGCCTGGGCGAACCATCGCGACGAGTCCTTCATCCTGCAGTATCTGAGCCCGGCAGTGATGCGCAAATTCCGGCTCTTCCAGCTCTCCGACCGCTCCTCCGACCGTTTCGTCGAGGTTGCTTCGATCCACAACGAGCGCGGCTATTCCGCGGTTCGTTCAGCGCTCGCCAACAGCTACGACGTTGCTGCCAACCAGCCGGACATTCAGGTGATGGACGTCGATCTGCTCGGTGACCGGCAATTGCGGCTGCAGCACAATGTCAAGCACGGTATCCTGCTCGACGAGGGCAGCCGCGACGCGACGATGCGCCATATCCGCCATCTCTGGGGCTATGAGGTGAGCCTCGCCGGCGTCGATGCCCAAAGCGGGCGCACGGTGTACGAGTGTTCGACGGCAAAATCGTCCGAGTGAACGGATAGAGGCCGCGCGGCGGACCATCATTAGAATTGGTGGCAGGCATTAGAATTATTTGGCCTTCAAGACGCACCGCCGCGGAACCCGACTGAGGCGCAGCGCGCGCTGCGCTGCCCTGTAGCGGACGTTCAGCCTGCGATAACGTCGCGCGTCGCCGGCAAGGCCGCTGCCTCCTGCTCGGCCGCCGCTGCGAGCCAATCGTGGAAGGCGGTCATCGCCGGCGTGACGGGACGCGATTTCAGCCGCGTCAGCCAGTAGCTTCCCATCGAGGTGTGAACGTCGAAGGGCTGGCGCATCGTGCCGTTCGACAGCAGCCGCGAGAACATCAGCGGCGGCGCCAGCGCCACGCCGATCCCCTGGGCAGCTGCCTCCATCATCGCCAGCGAACTATCGAAGACGATGCCCTTGAGCAGCGGCGCCGGATAGGCGATGCCGGCTGCATCGAACCAGGTCACCCACTCGTCGGCCCGGTAGGACCGGAGCAGCGTCTCGTCGAGCAGATCGGCCGGCGTCTTCAGCCGTTCGGCAATCTCGGGGATGCAAAGCACGGAGAGCGGCGCCTCGAAGAGCCGCGTCGCCTCGATGTTGTGCCAGGAGCCGCCGCCGAAACGGATGGCGAAATCCAGGCCTTCGGCCGCCATGTCGACCCGGTTGTTATTGGTGGAAAGGCGGACGTCGACAAAGGGATACTTCGCCTGGAAATCCGAGAGCCGCGGCAGCAGCCAGCCGACCGCAAACGTGCCGACGGCGCCGATCATCAGTACTTCGCGTATATGCCCCGCCTCGAAGCGGTCGAGCATGTCCGCCATACGGTCGAAGCTATCGCGCAGGACCGGCAGCAAGGCCTCGCCCTCAGCGGTGATCATCAGCCCGCGCGGCAGCCGCTTGAACAGGGTCACGTTCAGTCGGTTTTCGAGAAGCTTGACCTGATGGCTGACTGCGGCTTGCGTAACGCAGAGTTCGATTGCCGCGCGCGTGAAGCTCAGATGCCGCGCCGAGGCTTCGAAAGCGCGCAGCGCATTGAGCGGAAGATATGGCCTGACCATGAATGCCCTAACTCACCTAATGGGTCTCGCAAATAAACGTGGTTTGTTGCGCAAGCACAATCCCTTTACGGTGAACTTTATCGGCGGTGCGTGCCGTTACCCGGAAGCCGCCAGCTCAGGAAAGGCGCGGTGAGCCGCACCGCTTTCGGAGACCTGTTCCATGCGCCGTCTCATCTGGCCCCAGCGGCCGCAGGCACCGTCGCCGAGCCAACGTCCGCGGACGTAGGCGCACCCCAATACTCCGCTCCGCATGCGCTGCCCGCCGCACGAACGCCCGTGCCGGCGACGCTGCCTGCCGCCATGAAGGTCCACTCTGCCCGTTATGAAGTTCCTCGCAAATCTGCTCGGCACTTGCCTCAATCTCACTGTCGTCGTCGCGCTGGCCGCCGCCGCGCTCGTCGCAGCCCTGACGCGACACCTGCCCGATCACCGCACGCTCGCCAACTGGGAGCCGGCGGTGACCAGCCGCCTCTATGCCGCCGACGGCACGATGGTCGCGGAACTCGCGCGAGAACGCCGGCTGTTCCTGCCCATCGCCACCATCCCCGCACGCGTGCGCCAGGCATTCCTCTCCGCCGAGGACAAGAATTTCTACACCCATCCCGGCATCGACGTTGCGAGCATCGGCACGGCGCTCTTTGCCAATCTCGCCAACTACGGCTCCGGTCGCCGCATGATCGGCGGCTCGACGATCACGCAGCAGATCGCCAAGAATTTCCTGCTGACGTCAGACCGGACTGTGGAGCGCAAGCTGCGTGAGGCGATCCTTTCGCTGCGGATCGACCAGACCTATTCCAAGGATCGCATCCTCGAACTTTATCTCAACGACATCTATCTCGGGCGCGGTGCCTATGGCGTGGCGCAAGCGGCGCTCACCTATTTCGACAAGCCGGTCAGCGAACTCTCGGTCGCCGAGGCAGCCTTCCTCGCAGCCCTGCCGAAGGCGCCCAACAATTACGACCCGGACCGCCAGACGGACCGGGCAACCGGCCGCCGCAACTGGGTGATTGACCAGATGCGGCAGAACGGCGTCATCGACGCCGCTGCCGCCGCCAAGGCATCTGCTTCCCCACTCGGCGTCAAGCAACGCCGGCAATCTCCCGCGGTCGCAAGTTCCGACTATTTCACCGAGGACGTCCGCCGCCAGCTCAACGCCCGGTACGGCGAGGCCGCCCTTTATACGGCCGGCTTTTCCGTGCGCACGACGCTCGATCCGCGATTGCAGGCGGCGGCCATGACGGCGCTGCGCAAGGGCCTCGTCGCCTATGACCAGGCAAAGGGCTACCGCGGCCCCGTCACCAGGCTCCCTTCGACCGGGAACTGGGCGGCGGCACTTGCCAAGTTCCAGCCGCTTGCCGATGTACCGGAATGGCGTCTCGGCGTGGTGCTGGCGACCGACAAGGATGGAGCAGAGATCAGGCTAAGACCGACGGCCACGGCACGAAGCAATGCTCTTAGCACCGACGAGACGATCCGCCTTGGCCGGTCGGGCATGGCTTGGGCGCTTTGCCGCTCGGACAAGGCAAAGCGGGGCTGCGCCGCGGGACCCGACGGGGCTCTGGCGCCCGGCGACGTCGTCTACGTGGAAAAGGCTGGCGACGGCTACGTGCTCCGGCAGCCGCCGCTCGTGCAGGGCGCGCTCGTCTCCATGGACCCGAACACCGGCCGGGTGCTCGCGGTCGCCGGGGGTTTTTCCTATGCCCAGTCGGAATTCAACCGCGCAACCCAGGCCTATCGCCAGCCGGGTTCGTCGTTCAAGCCCTTCGTCTATGCCGCTGCCCTCGACAACGGCTATGCGCCGACGGCGCTGGTGATGGATGCGCCGATCGCCCTTGCCGATGGCGCCGGGCGGATGTGGAAACCGAAGAACTACGACGGGCGCTTCAGCGGTCCCTCGACGCTGCGCGTCGGGCTCGAAAACAGCCGCAACTTAATGACCGTGCGCCTTGCCCGCCATCTCGGGATGGATCTGGTCGCCGACTACGGCAAGCGCTTCGGTATCTATGACGCGCTGAAGCCTTACCTTCCGATGTCGCTCGGCGCCGGCGAAACAACGCTGCTCAGGCTGGTCTCGGCCTATGCGGTCATCGCCAACGGCGGCAAGGCCGTCACGCCTTCGATGGTCGATCGCGTCCAGGATCGTTACGGCCGCACCATCTTTCGCCACGACCAGCGCAAGTGCGACGCTTGCAACGCCCCCGACTGGACCGGCCAGGAAGAGCCCATGCCCGTGGACGACCGCGACTACGTGCTCGATCCGATGACCGCCTATCAGGTCACTTCGATGCTGCGCGGGGTTGTCGAGCGTGGCACCGCGCGGAATGTCGGCTCGCTCGGCGTGCCGATTGCCGGCAAGACCGGTACCACCAATGACGAGAAGGACGTCTGGTTCGTCGGCTACACACCCGATATCGTCACCGGTGTCTTCCTCGGTTACGACACGCCGAAGCCGATGGGTTACGGCGAAACCGGCGGCGGCCTCGCCGCACCCATTTTCATCGATTTCATGAAGGTGGCGCTTGCGGGGCGGCCGGCGGCCGATTTCCACGCGCCAACAGGCATGACGGTCGAGGCGATCGACCGGAAGAGCGGCCAGCCGGTACCGGCGGGCGCGCCGGGTGCCATTCTCGAATCCTTCAAGCCGGGCACTGCCCCTTGCGCCGGCGGCTGCCCGGTCATCGACGGCTTCGAGACGGCGGGCACATCGGCCACGGCCGATGCGGACCTTACGCCCGAGCAGCGGGAGAAGCTTCTCACCAACAGCAACGGACTTTATTGAGATGGCACGCAAGGCTCAGCTCCGGCCGGATCCCCGCGGCCGCCTTCTCTTCGTCATCGGCGCCTTCGCGCTCGTCTTCGGCCTCATGCTCGCGCGTCTGGTCCAGCTCGGCGCCGCCGACTACGAGCGCACCGGCTACATACCGCCGCCGCCGTCGCTCGGCCGTCCCTCGATCCTTGACCGCAACGGCAATCTGCTGGCGATCGACGTGCCAAGTTCCGGGCTCTATGCCGAGCCTCGACTGATCGTCGATGTCGACGAAGCAGTCGAGAAGCTGACCGAGATCTTCCCTGATCTCGACGGGCGCGATCTCTATCGTCGGCTGAAGAGCGGTGCGGCGTTTGCCTGGATCAAGCGGCAGGTGACGCCGGCCGAGGAACAGGCCGTCTGGAACGCCGGCCTTCCGGCGATCGGCTTCCAGCGCGAAAAACAGCGCTTCTATCCCAACGGCACACTTGCGGCCCACGTGCTCGGCGCGGTCGATATCGACAATATCGGCATCGCCGGCATCGAGCGCTGGATCGAGGGCCAGGGGCTGGAGGTGCTGCGCCAGAGCGGCATGGATCTCTCCCATCGCAACCTCGAGCCGGTGAGCACGACGCTCGATATCCGCATCCAGCATGCGCTCGAGGTCGAGTTACGCAAGGCAATCGCCAAGTTCAGCGCCAAGGCCGGCGCCGGCCTGGTGCTCGACGTCACCAATGGCGAGATCCTGGCGCTCGTTTCTTACCCGGATTTCGACCCGAACCTGCCGGTGGACGCGCTGAAGCCCGACCGTATCAACCGCATCGCCGCCGCCACCTTCGAGATGGGCTCGACCTTCAAGGCATTGACGACGGCCATGGCGCTCGATTCCGGCCAGTTCACGCTCCGCTCCGTCATCGACGCCAGCAAGCCGCTCGCCTTCGGCCGCTTCCGCATCAACGACTACCGCGGCCAGCATCGACCGCTGACGGTGCCGGAGGCCTTCATCTATTCGTCAAACATCTCGATGGCGAAAATGGCGATATCCGTCGGCCCGGAGAATCTGCGGGCATTCCTGACGCGGTTCGGTCAGATGTCGCGGCTGACGACGGAACTGCCCGAAAGCGCCCACCCACAATTGCCGCGGCGCTGGGGTGAGATCGACACGGCGACCGCCTCTTACGGTCACGGCATCGCCGTGACACCGCTGCAGGCGAGCATCGCGGTGGCGGCGCTCGTCAACGGTGGGCGCCTCATAAGGCCAACGCTGATCAAGGGTGCGGCGCTCGACGAACGCATCATCGCGCGCGATCTGATCAAGCCGGAGACCGGCGAGGCGCTGCGCTATCTACTGCGGCTCAACGCCAAGACCGGCTCGGCAAAGAAGGCGGAGGTCAAAGGCTATTTCATCGGCGGCAAGACCGGCACCGCCGAAAAGGTGGTCAGCGGGCGCTACTCGAAGGAACTGAACATCACATCCTTCATGGGCGTCGTTCCCGTCGACAATCCGCGCTATCTGCTTCTCACTTTGCTCGACGAGCCCAAGGGTCTGAAGGAGACCTATGGCTTCCGCACCTCCGGCTGGAATGCAGCACCGCTCGGCGGCGCGGTGTTCGAACGGATCTTGCCGATGCTTGCGCTCATGCCCGATTTCGAAATCGCCGACGTCAGCTTCCCCGAGATCAGCAGCCAGGGCGCCTTTGGCTCCCAGCTCTTTCCGTCGCCGACGAACACGGGCGAGCGCAACAGCGGCGCGATCGACGGCGCGCTTTGATCCCTGGCGCCGCGACAGGCAATGATGCGCGAGCCGGCTACCGAACCGTCGGCTATGCCTCCAGGAAAGCGCGGGAGAAACCCGGCTCGGTCACTTCGATCGTTCCATCAGGAAGCTTCAGAAAGCGCTCGATGGCGGTGCCATAGGTCCGCATCCAGCCGTCGAGCATCAAGGCCGCTCCGTCGAGGTCGCCGGCCTCCTGTCGCTGCAGGGCCTTGTGCATCACCTTGGCGACGCTCAGCCGCAGTTGCAGCAGCATCAGGGCGGAGGCTTCCGGATCGGGCGCGTCGAGCGTTCCGTCCGCGTGCCCACGCCGCAGCATCTCGGCGACCAGCGGCAGGCTGACGGCCATCAGCGCCTCGTCGATACGGTGATAGAGCGCGACGTTTTCGGGCTTGAAGAGGGCGTTGAAGCTGTTCTTCAGCTGCGGCGCCATGTCGAGCTTCAGCCGCCGCGAGCCGGCGAAAAGCGCGTTCAGCTGCCCGACTGCATCGAGCTTGGGATCCTCGAAAAGCGGCTGCAATTCCCTAAGGTTCCGCTCAGCCAAGCGGGTCGCGACCGCCTCCAGCAAGGCCTCCTTAGAGACGAAATAGTGGTAGAAGGCACCCTTCGAGACATTGGCCTCGCGGATGACGTCGTTGACCGTCGTATTCTCGTAGCCGTGCAAGAAGAACAAACGCTCGGCGCAATCGATCAACTCGTTCGATCGGACTTCCGGCGATTTCTTCGTTCTGACCATGAGCGCTCCCAGAACCGCGGCTTAGCACGGGTTTGCGGCGCGGTCCACGACACTTCCGAACCAGAGTAATCCGCTGGCTTGAAACAAACCGACCGTCGGTCTATTTATACGGAACGGATTGGAAGCCTTCAAGGAGCGTCTCGTGCGGCTCACTCGTTATGCAGTCGGAGCGGCCGTTGTCGTCGCCGTCGGTGCGGCAAGCGCCTGGTATTTTCTTCGCCCGGTTCCCGTCTCCGTTATTTCGCCGAAACGCGGCGATGCGGCGGAGATCATCTATGCCGATGGCGTGGTGGAGCCGCGTACGTGGGCGAAAGTCACCCCGACGGTCGCCGAGCGCATCGTCGAGCAGTGCAATTGCGAAGGCCAGCGTGTCGCCAAGGGTGACGTGCTCGCCCGCCTCGACGACACCGAGGCACGGGCAGCACTCGGCGAACTGCAGGCGCGGCTGACGCTGGCGCAGGAGGAATATCGGCGCAAGCGGGCGCTTGCCGAACGCAGCACGATCAGTGAACAGGAAGTCGACCGGGCGCGCAGCGAACTCGGGCAGCTCGAAGCGCTCGTTGCCGGCCGCCAGGCGCGGCTCGCGACCTATGTGCTGAGGGCACCGAGCGCCGGCCAGGTGCTCCGTCAGGACGGCGAGATCGGCGAGGTCGCGGATCTCGGCACCGTGCTCTTCTGGGTCGGAGAGCCGAAACCGCTGATCGTCACCGCCGACGTCAACGAAGAGGACATCCCGCGCGTCGAAGTCGGCCAGAAAGCGCTGCTCCGATCGGATGCCTTTCCCGACCGCAAGCTGGAGGCGACGGTCGACAGCATCACGCCCAAGGGTGATCCGGTAACGAAGACCTATCGCGTGCGCTTTCGGCTGCCCGACGACACGCCGCTTCGGATCGGCATGTCGACCGACGTCAACATCATCGTGCGGGTCGCCAGCGGCGCCTTGATCATCCCGACCGTGGCGCTGGAAGGAACGAAGGCCGCTGTGATCGACGGCAATCGCGCACGGATCCGAGAACTGAAAACGGGCATCCGCGGCGCCGACGGCGTCGAGGTCCTCGCAGGCCTCAAGGACGACGCACGCGTCATCTCGCCCTTTCCGACCGGTCTTGCCGATGGCACGCGGGTGAAGGCCACCCCTTCGCCGGACAAATGAGCCCGCCATGCGCCTCATCCTTGACATCGCACTGACGCATATCTCCGGCCGAGGCCGACAAACGATCGTCGCGATGCTGGGTGTTGCCGTCGGCGTCGGCTTCTCCATCGCCATGGCTGCGTTGATGCAAGGCGGGCAGGACGATTTCGTCCGCCAGCTCGTCGACACCATGCCGCACGTGCAAGTGACCGACGAGCAGCGCACGGCGCGGCGGCAGCCGGCGGAGGACCTTTTCGACGCCGCCGCGATTTCCGGCCTCAGGCCACGCGACGACCGTCGCGGCATCATCAATCCCACGGCGGCGCTGTCCTGGCTCGATGGCTGGGTCCCCGGCCGCTTTGCCGCCACCCTCAAGGCGCAGGGCGTCCTTCGCTACTCCGGGCAGGAGGTTGGCGCCGCCGTCATCGGCATCGATCCGCAGGCGGAGCCGCGGGTCTCGCCGATCATCGGAGATTTCAAGGCGGGCAGCTTCGCCGCCCTTGCCGCCGGCGGCAACAATGTGGTGATCGGCGATACCATGGCCTCCCGGCTCGGCGCCAAGCTCGGCGACACGATCACCGCCGTCTCTTCGGAAGGGCTCAGCCGCCGCTTCAATATCGTCGGCCTCTTCCACACCGGCACGACGGCGCGCGACGAGGGCGAGGCCTATGTGCTGCAGAAAAACGCGCAGATCCTCTCAGCCCGGCCGAACGCGATCAACGTGATCAACATCAAGCTCGACGATCCGAACGCCGCCCCGGCCGTCGCCCGGCGTATCGAGGCGGAGCTCGGCTACAAGGCGATCGCCTGGCAAGAGGCCAACGAGTCGATCCTCGAGGCGCTCGTCGTGCGCAACGTCATCATGTACACGGTCGTCGCCGCGATCATGCTCGTCGCTGGTTTCGGCATCTTCAACATCATCTCGACGATCACGCACGAGAAGGCGCGCGACATCGCCATCATGAAATCGCTCGGCTTCACAGAGGCCGACATGCGCATCCTCTTCGTGCTCGAAGGCGTGGCGATCGCGACAGTCGGCACGCTTCTCGGCTGGGCGTTCGGCTTTGCAATGATCTATGGCCTTTCGCTCGTCCGCTTCGAGCTCGCTGCCACCGGCCAGGAGATGACCCGGCTACCGATCGCCTGGAGCATGCTGCACTATCTGATCGCCGCCGCCTTCGCGCTCGGATCGGCGGCGGTTGCCGGCTACCTGCCGGCGCGACGCGCGGCCCGGGCAAATCCGGTCGACATCATCCGGGGCGCGACATGAGCACGTTGATCGAAACAAGGGGTCTGACGCGCATCCTCAGAGAGACCGTGCCGGTCACGCTGGTGAAGGACATCACCTTGGGCATCGGCGAGCGGGAATTCGTCGCCGTCACCGGCCCCTCCGGTTCCGGCAAGTCGTCGCTTCTCTATCTGCTCGGCCTGCTCGACCGACCGACGGGTGGCATGCTTATGATCCGCGGCCGCGACACGGAGCGGATGGACGAGAACGAACGGGCCGCCACGCGGCTTGCCAATATCGGCTTCGTCTTCCAGTTCCACTTCCTGCTGCCGGAATTTACCGCCCGCGAGAACGTCGAAATTCCCATGCGCAAGCTCGGCCGCCTTGGCCGGAGCGAGATGCGTGAGAAGGCATGCGAGCTGCTTGCGGCACTCGGCCTTGCCGATCACCTCGACAAGCGGCCCGATCAGCTCTCGGGCGGCCAGCGCCAGCGAGTGGCGGTCGCCCGAGCGCTCGCCAACGATCCGCCGTTGATCCTTGCCGACGAGCCGACCGGCAGTCTCGACAGCAAGAGCTCCGAACAGGTCTTCAGGATCCTCGAAACGCTGGTGCGCGAAGAGGGAAAGACCGTGGTCGCGGTCACTCATGACCTGGATATGGCCGCGCGCATGGACCGGCGCCTTCATCTCATCGATGGACGTCTGACCACGGAGACGATCAATGCCGCGCCCCAAGACGAAGGCGCAGCTCCGGAGGCATGACGAACAAGGCGTTAGCCGAAGACGAGATCACTTTCGGAGAGAACCGAGAGCGAGCTATCCTCGATCAGAATGCCTTCCGTTTCCGAGCCATTGAAGGAGACGAACACGCCATCGGCCGTATCGCGCGCCGCGGCAAGGAAATCCGCATAGCTGTGAATGCCGGTCGCGTCCTGCGCCTCGTCGGAAAAGGCGATCCGATCGCCCAGCCGACCATTGAAATCGAGAATGCGGTCGAGGCCGGCCTCACCGGAGGTTTCCGACGACCACAAGAATGTGTCGGCGCCGCTGCCGCCGGTCAGCACATCGACACCATTGCCGCCGCTCAACAGGTCGTTCTCCGACCCTCCATCAAGAACATCTGCACCGTCGCCGCCGAAGAGCTGGTCGTTTCCCGACGCGCCCGTCAGCTTGTCATCCCCGCCGCGCCCCTCGAGGATGTCGTTGCCGCTCGAAGCGTAAAAAGTGTCGTTGTCGCCGCCGCCGTGCAGCACGTCGTCGTAGCGCCCGCTGGTGATGTTGAAATATTCGACATCGGTGAAGGTCAGTCCGGTATGCGTAACGCCGCGCGCCGCGTCGAAATCCATCGCCTCGGGCAGGCCGCCATAGTTGAGATTCAGGAGGTCCCGGCCTTCGCCGCCATCGACCTCGCCGAGGTAGCGGGCATTGATCGTGTCGTTGCCCGCGCCGCCGCGCAGGATCGACGCAACACCGAGGCTGCCGGCGCCGGGGAAGGTGTCCTGCAGCCAGTCGTCTCCGGCCCCGCCATCGAGCATGTCGCTGCCGCCGGTATTGGCAAGCGTGTCCATTCCATCGCCGCCATAGGCTACGTCGTCGCCGGCGCCCGTGACGATCGAGTCGTTTCCAGCACCCCCGTGAATGTAATCATTGCCGTCTTCGCCATGAAGCGCATCCCGCCCGGCGCCGCCTTCGAGGTGATCGTTTCCAGCACCGGCCTCGACCACGAGGTAGGTCAGATCGCCGGCGATCACCCGATCGTTGCCACTGCCGAGCATGAGGCTTGCCTCCTCGATGCCGCCAATGACGGTGCCGGTCGAGGCGTGCCCGGCGGAGAAGTCGATCGTCAGGTCGCTCGTGCGCTGTGTTTCCTTGATCCATAGCCAGTCCTGACCGGCCCCACCGTCGATTTCTGCCGAATACAGCGTCGAGGTGATCTGGTCGCGGCCGTCACCGCCAAACAGACGATTGGCGCCGAGCCCATCGATAATCGTATCGTCGCCGGCTCCCGCGTCGACGAAGTCGTTGCCGCCGGCGGTCTGGATGACATCGGAAAGCGTACTCCCCAGGATGCGGTCGTTGCCGCTTCCCGTCGTCACTTCGATCTTTTCGATGCCGTCATAGGTGACGAAGATATGCCGCTCGCCGGGTGTCTGATGACCGATGATGCCGTGCCCGTTTTCCAGATTGAAGACGACGGGGGCTTTGGCGGCGACGAGATCGATAGCCAGCGTATCGGTGCCGCTGCCGCCGGAGACGGCGCTGCCGGTACCGATGAGAACGAAGCGGTCATTGCCGGCGCCGCCATCGAGACGGTCGTGACCGCCGCTGTTGGTTATCAAATCGTTTCCGCCACCGGCGTAGACGACATCGTTGCCGGCGCCCGTCGATATGTTGTCGCCTGAGGCGGTGCCGGTGATCCGGTCGTCACCGCTGCCGGCAAGCACCCGCAACCACTCGATATCGTGAAAGAAGACGTGGCGCCCGGCGAGCGCGGGATCGCCGACATAACCGTGACCGGCCGCGCCGTTGAACACCATACGCTCGGAGGCTTGCGAGAAATCGACCACGAGACCGTCATAGCCGGCCCCTCCGGTCACCGCACCGCCGGTCCCGTTCAGCACGATCTGGTCGTCGTCGGCACCGCCGTCGAGCCGATCGTAGCCGCTCGAGCTTATCAGGGTATCGCGCCCGCCGCCGCCGCTGACAAAGTCGTCGCCGGCGCCACCATCGATCGTGTCATCGCCGAAAAGCCCCCAGATGCGGTCGCTTTCCGCCGCACCCTTCAAAACGTCGTTCAAATCGGAACCTACGATCCTCGCCATGCGGTCACTCCCCTTCAAACAATTTTCATGAATACTTTGTTGGCAAATATCAATGCCTCGCCGTCGACTGTATTTATATAAATACGCAAAGCAATAACGAATAAATACTCGAAATGCCGGCAATATAATTCGAGATTTATATTAGATGTTTCGCGCGTATATTTTCATCGTCGGCGCCGTGCGTCCCTCGGGATGTGAAACACGCGAGCTTTTCGGGAAAGAAGGCGGAGCCCAAGCCACGAGCCTCGATAGCCGGCCGCTTGCCGGACATGACCGCCTTGCCTGAAGTTCGGGTGATGGCCTATGGGAGGCGCCGGCTTAACCTATCCCTGCACCGGCGCGGCTGCCCAGCGCCTGGTCGCTTCCGCTGCACCATCGAAGCTTGCTTCGAAGGCTGCGGATGCGAGCACGGCGCGAATGTGGAGCGTTTCTCCGCCGACATTGGCAAACCCGTGCCGACGCAATTTCGGCACGATCAGCGATTGATTGCCGGTGAGAATGAACCGTTCGTCGTCGATCCACATTTCCGCTTGCCCCGCGACCACCGTCAGCACCTCTTCGACAGGATGGCTATGGGTGGGCGCGCCGGCGCCGGGCGCGATCCATTGTTCGAACAGGCACAATCCGGAAGCGCCATTGAGCGCGGAGATGAGCATGCGGGTCTCAACGCCCGGGCGCCACGTCTCGATCGGCCAGTCTTCATGCGCGACAGCTCCCATGACGTGCTCCCCGCCGATGAAATCCGGCCGGCAGTTTATCAGCTTGCGCCAATCGACACGACCGATCCCGCGGTATGGAGCGCTCAGGGGCACTTGATCCTCGCCTTGCCGATAGCCGGGCAAAAGGAAGGGGCGGCGCGGAACGCCACCCCTTCCTGAGTGACTACAGTATGAACACCGGTCAGTTGATGACCTGGACGACCGTTCTCGACTGCGGCTCGACGATCACGCGATGCTCGTTGATGACCGCGTAGGCGTAGCGCGGATTATCCGGTACGGGCGTCAGGACGACGGCTTGCGGGATGGGTTTACCGATCACCACCTGCTCCTGCACAACGACCGAAGGCGGTGCGGGCTGCTGTTCGACATAGGTGATGACTTCCGGCGGAGGCGGCGTCAGCGCTCCACCGAGCGCGCCACCGACCACGGCACCCACACCGGCGCCGATCGGCCCGCCGACGACGGCACCCGCCGTCGCGCCGCCAACGATACCTGCGGCCGTGCCGGCTTTCTGGTTGGCATCCTCAGCAAATGCGGATCCTGCCACCAAAGAAACAACAGCCGTGGCGATTATAAGCTTCTTCATGATCTCATCCTTTCGTTCGATCCCGATGTCAACGAAAGGAATAATAAATTGTTCCGCATCCACGCTAATTTCAGCGCATCACGCTTGATAAATTTCATTAACAATCAATTGTGGATCAGCGTAAACGCCTTACAAATGCACGACGTATCGATCAAGACAGAATCTATACTATGAATAAGGGAGATTCATCCGCTATTCGACTAAGCGCGCACTTCGTGCATTCAACGCAAACACGTCTGCCCCGCCACGCTTTAGTCCCGAGGCAACCGGCCAAGAAGCAGTTTGTTCCCTTCCCTGTTGCCGCAGCGTACGCATTTCAGTGTCGGGCCGATGGAATTGAGAGAGACACCCCATCCGCGCCTGTTTGCAACAAGCCAGCGATCGATCCGCCCCTGGTGCCGACATTTCCCGCATTTCGCCACGAGCACGTACCATTCCGGCAAGAGTTCCAGGGTCGCCCCGTACTCGGCGGTGTCTTCGCGCGGCATCAGGTCGATGCTTCGACGATGCCTCATGTTCATTCCTCTCGAAGCTTCGGCTCGCTTCGCACGTCATCCAACCGCCGGGCCTGAAGCGGCCCGCTCCTTCGTCAGCGTGCGGAACCGTCGAGCCGAAGCGAAAGCTGGACACCGCCACGCTTCAGCCGCGGCAACGGCGGCGCCATGTCGATTCGGCCGAAGGTGCGCTTGCGCCATTCGGCCTCGCGTTCCCGCTTCTTTCGGGCGGCCGCAACGGCGGCCATGGCGCGTTCGATCACTTCTTCCGTGTGGGTCATGGTCTCCATCCGATTCATGGGAACCTCCGTTTTGTTCTTGTTATGTTCTAATTTTAGCGTTCCAATGTCAACTCCCCTCATGAGCCCGGACGAATCGCTCTTGCCATATCGACGCTTTCTGCGTCTCCCGGCGCCTGGCGCAGGGTCCGATCGGCCGAAGCCAAGGCGATGATGGGCAAAAGAGCGGCTTTTTCCGTCGCTCGATTTTCCTTGTTTTCCAGCGTCCGACGGCCGGTCCTCAGCGCCGCCTCATTAACCTTCGCATTGCCGAATTAACCATTTGTTAACCATTTGATCGATACACCGAAGCAACGGAAAATTTACCAAGATGAACGATGTGTTAACCGAATCCCGGCCGATCCGCCTCAAGGGGCGATCCTTCCTTGCGCTAGCGCTGACCCCCGAGCTTCCGCTCGAGGATTGGCTCACCCGCCTCGACCATCTCGCCTCCCGCTCCGCCGGTTTCTTCCTGCGGCGTCCGGTCGTGCTCGATGTCGACGGCCTTGATATCGACCGGTCGCAACTGCGCGAACTCGTCGACCAGCTCGGCAAGCGCAATGTGCGCATCATGGGCATCGAAGGTGCGCGCCAGTCTCTGCTCGGCGCCGACCTTCCCCCCGCGATGACCGACGGTCGCCCGGCGGCGGACTACGAAGCCAAGATGGCGGAACAGGCCGAAAAGACCGAGGCGCCGGAAGCGGAAGCAGCCGCGGAAACCGTGATCACGGCAGAACCGCTTGCCACCAAGGCGACGCCGTCGATCGTCGTCACCCAGCCGGTGCGCTCCGGCCAGTCGCTGTTCTTCCCCGAAGGCGACGTGACGATCATCGGCTCGGTCGCCTCGGGCGCCGAAGTCGTCGCCGGCGGCTCGATACACATTTATGGCGCGCTGCGCGGCCGGGCGATGGCCGGCACCACGGGCAATGCTTCGGCGCGGATCTTCTGCCGCAAGCTCGAAGCGGAACTGATTGCGATCGACGGCTTCTACAAGACGGCCGACGACATGGAGCAGAACCTGCGTGGCAAGGCCGTGCAGATCTGGCTCGACGGCGAAGAGCTGAAGGCGGGAACGCTCGGTTAGGCCGAGGCAAGGAAAGGTGTGGATGCTTGCCATCCACATCTGGTGATTCAGGTCGATCCGGCCGGGGTCACGAGGACGTAGGCGAAGGCGAATTCTTAGATACTTGGAGAGACGAATGGGCAAGGTAGTCGTAGTTACATCGGGCAAGGGCGGCGTCGGCAAGACGACGTCCAGCGCCGCACTGGGCGCCGCACTCGCTCAGAACGGCGAGAAAGTCGTCGTCGTGGACTTTGACGTCGGTCTGCGCAATCTCGACCTCGTCATGGGCGCGGAACGCCGCGTCGTCTATGACCTGGTCAACGTGATCCAGGGCGAGGCCAAGCTGTCGCAGGCGCTGATCCGCGACAAGCGCCTGGAAACGCTCTATCTGCTGCCGGCCTCCCAGACCCGCGACAAGGACAACTTGACGCCGGAAGGTGTCGAGAAGGTCATCGCCGCCCTTCAGAGCGCCTTCGACTGGGTCATCTGCGATAGCCCCGCCGGCATCGAGCGCGGCGCGACGCTGGCCATGCGCCATGCCGACATCGCGATCGTCGTGACCAATCCGGAAGTCTCGTCGGTGCGCGATTCCGATCGCATCATCGGCCTGCTCGATTCCAAGACTCTCAAGGCCGAAAACGGCGAGCGCATGGAAAAGCACCTGCTGCTCACCCGCTACGACCCGGTTCGCGCCGAGCGTGGCGACATGCTGAAGGTCGACGACGTGCTCGAAATCCTGTCGATCCCGCTGATGGGCATCATCCCGGAAAGCGCCGACGTGCTGCGCGCGTCCAACGTCGGTTCGCCGGTGACGCTGGCCGACACCCGTTGCGCGCCGGCACTCGCGTACTTCGACGCTGCGCGCCGGCTCAAGGGCGAAGCCCTGCCGATCACCATCCCCGGCGAGAAGCGCAGCTTCCTCGGCAAGATTTTCGGAAGGAAAGCGGCATGAACCTTTTCCGTTTCTTCTCCCGCACACAGTCAGCGCCGGCGGCCCGCGAACGGCTGCAGGTGCTGCTCGCTCATGAGCGCGCATCCGCCGGCGACAGCGATCTCGTCACCAAGCTGCGCGACGAGATCCTCCAGGCGATCTCCAAGCACATGCAGATCGACGACGACAAGGTCCGCGTCACGATGGAACGCGGCCCCCAGGTCTCGACGCTCGCCGTCGATATCGAGATTCCCTTCGACGCAAAGAAGGCGGCCTAACGGCCGCCGACTTGTTTGGGAAGCAACGTTCCTCTCGGACAACTTCCTGTTTTCAGATACGGCAGTATCCAGCGGGTACTGCCGTATTTTTGTTTGAGATCAGTACTCTGGCGCGACACCGAAGACGAACTCCACCTTGTCGCCCGTCATGTTGAAATACTGGTGATCGAAACCCGCCGGAATATAGAAGCCGTCGCGCGGGTTGAGCTCGAACCAGACCTGGCCTTCGGCATCCGGCACATGGATGTTCAAGGTACCCGACACCACGTAGAGGCATTCGTCACCCTTGTGGCGCTCCATACCGGTGCGTTTTCCCGAAAGCAGCGTCGTCTTGCCGACCGTGAGCTGATCGGTCGCGCAATAGAGGCCGGTGTAGGCGCCCTGCGTTTGCCGATCGAGGCTTAAGAGCAGATCGGCATCGCGCATCGGATGGATTGTCCTGGCCTTGCGCTGCGCTTCCGCTTCCATCGGCCAGCGACCGATGAACTCGCTCTGGCCATAACGTGACTGCTCGATCTCGATATAGGGCTTGGTGCGCGCATAGGGGCCTGACGTTCCCTTGGCCGGGGGCGGGGCGAAGAATTCCAGCACGCGAACCTGCTCGTTGCCGAGGTTGAAGCCGTGGTGCCAGGTGTCCTTGCGGAAGAACAGCGCCTCGCCTTCCTTCGCGATGCAGAATTCACCCGTCTCGGGGTTGGCGAGGCCGAGCGTGCCGCTCAGCACGTAAAGAACTTCGTCCGCCCCGAAGATCGTGCGGAAGGTCTCCGTGTGCTTGAAGCAGCCGCCGGGCTGCATGCCGAAAACGATCTGGTGGATGCTTTCCGTCGAGGCGTAGATCCAGTCGTCGACGAGACCGGCGTTTTCCTCGCCCCACAGATGCCGCGTGACGCCGGCATAGGGGATGTGGCTAGGACGATCGAAAACAGGACGGGGAGACGGCTTGTATCCCATCGGAAAACTCCTTGGTTCTGGGCGCGAAGCGGCGCGCCGATGCGGGGGGATGTCAGCGCGCGGCGCGCGCTATTTCGGCGGTGCTTGCGCGTGCGTCCGCTCCAAAAGCCGGGCGGTGACGGCGCGCTTCATCTCCGGGTCGAGGTGCATGACGTTGAAGACCTCCGCCAGCCACATGCCCTCGACTGCCAGACGCGTGATCGTCGCCTCGACTGGGTCGAGACCGTCGTTTTCGACGGACGCTTGGCAGCGGATGTTCTGCTGGCGCACGATCTCCAGAAGGTCGGGGAAGTTCGACAGTGCCGCGGTGATGCTGGCACCGAGGCGGTCGTATTGATCGCCGGTGCTTGTGGCCTCGCCGAGCGTGGCGCGCACATAGGCGCGGGTATAGCGGCCATGCGGATCCTCGTCCTCGGTTTCGAGGCCGGAGAGACCGGTCTCGAAACGGTAGACGAAACGTTCGACCATCGCCCGCACCAACGCGTCTTTGCTCGCGAAGTGGTAGAGGATGCCGCCCTTGCTGAGGCCGGTCTGCTCTGCCACTTCGTCGAAGGTGAGGGACGACACGCCCTTGCCGACGACGATCGCTTCGGCGGCGGTGAGGATGCGGTCACGTGCGGTTTCGCGTTTTGCCATGTCGATACAACTCAAGTGTGTGAAACGTGTCCTGCTATAGCCCCGAACTCTCGCGCAGGCGACCGACGATCTCGGCCATCAGCGCCAGATCCTGACGCGAATCCGAGAGTGTCGTCTTCGGCTTGGTGCCGTTGACGAGATGGTCGTGGAAGGCGCGCAGTTCCAGGGCGAAGGGATCGGTGTAATCAGGGCCGAAGGTGCGCGTTTCGGTCTCGGTATCGGTGCTGTCGATCACTTCGAGCGCGGTCGGCAGGTTGCGGATATAGGGCGTGTCGTAACTGACACGCAGCTGGCGGCGATCGGACAGCACCTCGATGCGGGCATCGAAGCGGGCGACGTTGTCAATCATGGCTTCGTAGATCGCGGTGAAGTGGCCGTAGTCGAACAGCGCGACAATGGATTCGCCGTTGCATTTGTGATGCGCAGCAATGACCCGCTTCGGCAGGCCGATCAGTTCGCGCATCGCCGAAAGGCTGTGCGACGAAAGCCCTGTCAGCACCTGATAGGCACGCATCAGGTCGGCGGGCGCGTCCTCTCCGACCACCTGCTTCAAAAGCGCCGTCGTCTGCGCACGGGATTCCGCCAGGAACGCGGCGTCAAGATCATCAGGATAGAAGATGTTGCGCGTCTGGCGAATGAAGAACGGGCCCTCGCAGATGATGTCGCGGACGCGGACGTAACGCACCTCGCGCTCAGCCGGCATCATCGCCTTGGCGCGCAGGAAGCTTGGCGAATAGCGGCGCATATAGGCGACGAAGAGGAGCCGGTCCGTGGCGTCGGCCAGCGGCGCGACCGCGTCGATTTCGCCAAGCGTCAGGCAGGCCGGCTTTTCCAGGAAGACGTGTTTCTTCGCCTTCAGCGCCATCTGCAGATAGAAGCTGTGCGTCTGGTCCGGCGTCAGGATGAAAACGGCATCGATATCAGGCGCGGAGACGAGCGCTTCCGCCGTCTCATATTTCTTCGCGCCCGGATAGCGGGCCGAGCAATAGGCCGTCAGGCTCGGCGACACGTCATAGACGCCGGCGATTTCGAACAGATGGCGATGATCGGCCAGGATCGGCAGATGCATGAGCTGGCTGACTTCGCCAAGCCCGATCAAACCAACACGAACGACACGCATGTGAGTACCCTTTCCGCCTCGAATGGAGGCCATTTCAACCCTTGACCGCGCCGGCCGTCAGGCCGGAGACGATATGTTTCTGGAATATCAGCGCAAGAATGATCAGCGGCACCGTGACGATGGTCGAGGCGGCCATGATCGCCCCATAGGGAAATTCGTAGCGGCTCGACCCGGAGATCAGCGCGATCGCCACCGGCACGGTGCGGTTCTCGTCGGTGAGGATGAAGGTCAGCGCGAACATGAACTCGTTCCACGACGCGATGAAGGCAAGCAGCCCGGTCGAGATGAGCGCCGGCCCCATCATCGGCAGGAAGATGCACCTGACGATGCGCAGCGGCGAGCAGCCGTCCATGATCGCCGCCTCCTCGATTTGCTTCGGCAGGTCGCGCATGAAGGTCGTCAGCACCCAGATATTGAAGGGCAGCGTGAAGATCATGTAGGCGAAGATCAAGGCCCCGATCGTATTGTAGAGCCCGAGCCAGCGGATCATCTCGAAGAGGCCGGAGAGCAGCGCGATCTGCGGGAACATCGAGACGGCGAGCACGAGCAGCATGATCGGCGAGCGCCCACGGAAATCGATGCGGCCGAGCGCGTAGGCCGCCCCGACCGCCAGCATCAGCGACAGCGCCACGACCGAGAAGGCGACGATCAGCGAATTGAGCAGCGAACGCAGGAACACCCCGTCCGAAAGGATCGCCGCGTAATTGTTGAACTTCAGGTCGGGCAAGAAGGTCACGTCGAAGATCGCTTGGCCCGACTTCATCGACGAGGCGATCATCCAGTAGAACGGAAATAGCGTATAGAGCGCGACGATGCCGAAGAGGGAGTAGATCGCTATTCTGTGCAGGCGTTTGCCGGTGTTGCTCCTGACCATGTCAAACTCCCATGAGGCGGCGATTGAGACGGAAGACAGTGACGTAGATAGCGGTCACCAGCGCGATCATCAGGAAGACGGCGGTGCTGGCGGCCGAGCCGACGCCCATGTCCTGGAAATTGACCAGCACCTCGCGGGCATAGATCGAGACGGTCTTGGTGTCGTCGCTGTTGGAAGACAGCACATAGCTCAGATCGAACATGCGCAGCGCGTCGAGTAGACGGAAGAGCACGGCGACGGCGATGCTGGGGGCAAGCAGTGGCAGGGTAAGCGACGTGAACTGCTTCCATGCCGGCACGCCATCGATCGACGCCGCCTCATAGATGCCGCGCGGCAGCATCGAAAGCCCCGCGAGAATGAGGAGCACCATGAACGGCGTGGTGATCCAGACGTCGACCGCGATGATCACGGGCATCACCAGCGCCGAATTGGCAGTCCACGCGACCCCACTTTCAATCACGCCGAAAAGCTTCAGCACATGGTTCACGATGCCGAACTGGTCGTGCAGCATCCATTGCCACATGCGCGCGCTGACGACGACCGGGATCGACCAGGGGATCAGGATGATCGCCCGCATCATGCCGCGTCCGGCAATATGGGAGTTGAGCAGCAGCGCGATCGTCAGGCCGAGCACCGTCTCAATCGAAACGGAAATGACGGTGAAATAGAGCGTGTTGCGCACCGACTGCCACCAGAGCGGATCCTCAAACAGCGCATAGTAGTTGTCGAGGCCGACATAGCTATAGAAGTCCGGCTCGGTGAGCAGGGCGTCGGTGAAAGAAAAGAGGAAGGTGCGGCCGAGCGGCCAGAGTGCGACGCCGGTCAGGACCAGCAGGCTTGGCGCGAGAAAAAGCCAGGCGGTGCGAACCCGCGCCTGCCGCAGTCCTGTTGATCGTGAACCCGCCATCATGGTCTCACGCTCCCTTGGCCGAGAGCGCCATGTCGTCGGCACCGAAAATATGCGCCTTCGACGTCAACCAGCCGACGGTGACGTCGGCATTCGGCTTGAGATCGGGTTTGCCCTGCGCCTTGACGACCAGCGACTGGCCGTTGCCGAGCCGCGCGTGAACCAGCGCCTCGCCGCCGAGCGGCTCGACAAGCTGCACGGTCGCCGGCAGGCGGACATCGCCGCCGCCGAGGATCAAATCTTCGGGCCGAATGCCGACGCTGACTTCGCCCTCATAGCCGAGGTGCCCAAGCCCGTGGCGGGCGTCGAGCACCTCGAGGCGGCTTCCGCCGGCGTCATTGGCAAGCGTCCCGCTGAGAAAATTCATGCGCGGCGCGCCAATGAAGCTGGCGACGAACTTGTTGGCCGGGCGCTCGTAAAGTTCCATTGGCGTACCGACCTGGGAGATACGGCCATCCTTCAGGACGACGATGCGATCCGCCAGCGTCATGGCTTCGAGCTGGTCGTGGGTGACGTAGACGGTGGTGGCTTTGAGTTCGCGATGGATGCGAGCGATCTCCACCCGCATCTCCATGCGCAGATCGGCATCGAGATTGGACAGCGGCTCGTCGAACAGGAACAATTTCTGCGAGCGGACGAGCGCACGGCCGATGGCGACGCGCTGCTGCTGGCCGCCGGAAAGCTGGGCCGGGCGGCGAGCGAGCAGATGTTCGATCTTGAGGAACCGGGCAACCTTCGCCACACGCTCCTTGATTTCGCCGCCGGCAAGCCGCGCCGTTTCCAGCGCGAAGCCGAGATTGCGCTCGACACTCATATGCGGATAGAGCGCGTAGGACTGGAACACCATGGCGATGCCGCGACGTGCCGGCGCCGTCTCGTTCATGCGCGCGCCGCCGATCTGCAACTCGCCGTCGGTGATTTCCTCGAGCCCGGCGATCATGCGCAAAAGCGTCGACTTACCGCATCCGGAGGGACCGACGAAGACGACGAATTCGCCTTCGGCGACCGAAAGGTTGACCTTGTCGATCACGGTCAGCGCGCCGAAACGCTTGACGACATTGGTAAGGGCAATTCCACTCATTGGCGCACCGTCTGGTTGGCAGTCCTGTTTGCAAGCGCAGCCACGCCGATGGCGCAGGCCGCATCACCGAGGAGGCTTGGAACGATCGGCATGTCGCGCGCGCCGTCGGCCCAGATGAACGGCCGCGTCAGCGTGGCGAGCCGCGCATTGACCGACCGGTCGCCGCCGATGCCGCCGCCGAGAATGAGCACGGCCGGATCGAGCGTGTTGACGAGCTGGCCAAGATAGGAGGCGAGCGACAGGAGGCCGTCGGCCACCATCTGTGCGGCCCGCGGATCCTCAGCTTCGGCTTCGAAGAGCTGCAACGCGCTTGCGTCCGGTCGGCCAATCATACGGCCATAACGCTCGCCCAAGGCCTTGCCGCTCGCAAAAAGCTCGAGGTTGTGGCGAACCGCCTGGTCCTGGCCTTCGCCCGAGAAGGCGACGAGATCACTGCCCGAGAAATGGATGGCGAAGCCACGGGCACCGGCATAGGGCGCGCCGCCGATCACAAGCGAATGTGAAAGCCCGGTGGAGATGGTCACGTAAACGAAGGGGTCGATACCGCGGCCTGCGCCAATCCAGCCTTCGGCGAAGGCGGCAGCGCGCACATCGCTGTCGATATGCAGTGGCCCGAAACCGCTGAGACGACCGTGATAGTCGAGACCGCGCCAGTCGAAGTTCCAGGCGGATGCCGGCTCGCCGCGACCTGTCACCAGTTCCGGCAGGCAGACGCCGAGACCGGTCGTCTCGACACCACGCGCTTCGCCTTCGTGGCGAATGGTCTCGGCGAGCGAGGCCACCAGTTCCAACACGGAGGCACCGCCTTCCTGACAGCGGGTCGGCTCGGTGCGCTCGGCGATCACTGCGCCGTCGGCGAGACGAACAAGACAGGCCTTGGTCTTCGTTCCGCCAACATCGATGCCGATGGCATGCTGGCCCATCACTGCGCTCCCCATTCACCGGCAGCGTCGGCATCGGCGTAGAGTTCGGCGCCCCGGCATTCGCCGGCGATGGTGGCCGGCCAGCTTGGATCGTAGGCACGCGCACTGGTCAAGCGATAGAAGGCGTGGCGTTTACCCTGACCCCAGACGATCATCACCACCGCCTTTGACTGTTCGGCGATCGAGCCGATGCCGATCGTCACCCCATGCGAAGGTACGTCGTCGATGCCTGAGAAATCCGGGAAGGTCGCCAGATTGTCGCGCCGCGTCTGTTCCGCAAGGGCAACGATACGGGTGCCGCTGTCGCGGGCAGAGCCCGGCGGGTTGAAGGCGATGTGACCATCACCGGCCCCGGAGGCGAGCAGGAAAAGATCGATACCGCCGGCGGCAGCGATGCGCTGATCGTAGTCGCCAGGTGCCGCGATATCCGGCATCCAGAAGTTTTCGGATGGAATGCGGAAGTGATCAGGCAGGGACGCATTGATGCGGCCGACGATCTCGCGCTCGCCGAAGCCGCGGCAGGAGTAATGCGCCTCAGACGGCGGCGGAACGAAACCGACATCTTTGGCGGGACGGAGATATTCGTCCATCATGACGATGATGAGCCGCGAGCAATCGACGGGTTCGCCAGCAAGACGGCGTCCGAGTGCCTCATAGACCGGCAGCGGACTGCGGCCGCCCGGGCAGCCGAGAACGTAGCTTCGGCCCTCAGCACTCGCTTGCCGGATACCGGCAATGATCCGGTCCGCAAGGCGATCGCCGATGGCGCCGGGCGTATCGTGGATTTCGACCTTCATGCGCCGGCCCCGTTCGCAAGCAGCTTCAAGACGAAGTCATGGTTGCGCCGGGCGATCGTTTCCGGCGTATCGGGATGGTTCAGCGCCAGATCCTGCTCGACGACCAGCGGACCGTCGTATCCAGTCTCGCGCAGCACCGACACGAAGGCGGCAATATCGACGACGCCGCGATCGAGATCGGTCATGATGCCCCCTTCGAAGGCGCGGTCCGAGTGGATGCCTTCGGAAAGCACGCGCTCGCGGAAGGCACCATCGACATTCTTCAGATGCACCGAGTTGATGCGGTCGCGGTGGCGTCGATAGAAGGCGATCGGATCGGCCTTCCAATAGGCGTGATGGCCGGTATCGAGGCAGAGCCCGACGAGATCAGGATCCGTATCGGCAAGCAGCCGCTCGATCTGCTCCTCAAGCTCGACACAGGTGCCGACATGCGGGTGGAAGCTGAACTGCAGCCCGTGGCTGCGGGCAATCGCGGCCGCCCGGTTCGTCTGATCGATCATCGCGCACCAGCCGGCCTCGTCGACGACCCCCATGCGGTCCTTCGGATAGAACTCCGACTCGTCCATCAGAATGAAATGCGTGCCGCCGATTTCGGCGAGTAGCTTGCAGATCGCCTGCGCCTTTTCCTCAAGCACCGGCCAGGTGGATGCATCGGCAAGCGTATGCACATGCGCGGCCGCGACGACCTTGAGGTCGCGGCGCGCCAGCTCGGACGAAAGCACCTTGGCGTCCGTGGAGAAGTAGCCATAGGGGCCGAGCTCGGTGTGCCGATAGCCGGCCGCATGGATGCGGTCGAGATAATCGGTCCAGCCGAGATCATTCCCCTGGGGCCAATAGATACCCCAGCAGCACGGTGCGATCGCAATAGTCACGTTGGTTTCCTCAGATCCTGTGGTGGCAGGGTCCGTCACGCCGGACCCCGTGTCGTCAAGGCCGACTTACCAGCCCCGCGCCTTCAGCCGCTCCAGATCGCTGCTGACCTTGGCGAGTGCGTCCGCAGCACTTTCCTTGCCGCTCAGCACATTGTGCACGCCATTGAAGATCCGCTGCGAGACGCGGTTGTAGGAAGCGCCGGTCACCTGTGATGGCCGCGAGGCGCTTTCGGCATAGGCCTTTTCGGCAAAGGCGAGCGACGGATTGGCGGCAAGGATGTCCTTGTCCTCGTAAAGCGCCTTCAAGGTCGGGCTATAGGCCTGAAGCGCACGGCGCTTCTGTTCCTTGGCGCCAGTCAGGTAGCGCACCAGACTGACGGCGGCATCGACGTCGTCGGCATATTTGGAAACGCCAAGCAGGCCGGCGCCGTAGCAGCCACTTGATTTCTGGCCTTCCGCCCCGACCGGCAGCGCCATGACGCCGATCTTGCCGCGCAGCGAGGAGTCCTCAGCCTGGGTCGTGCCCCAGACATAGCTCCAGTTTCGGTGGAAAACGGAATTTCCGGCCTCAAAGACGCCGCGCGAGCCTTCCTCGTCATAGTTCAGAACGCCCTCGGGGCTGATGTTGTCGATCCAGGAACGGGCGAGATCAAGCGCCTTGACGGCCTCGGGATTGTTCGCGGTGATGGTGCCGTCCGGCGAGATGAAATTGCCGCCACCGAAGGAAGCAACCCATTCAAGCGCGTCGCAGGTCAGCCCCTCATAGGCGCGGCCCTGCCAGACATAGCCCCACATATCGGGGCTACCGCCGGCGCGTTCCTTGTCCTGGATGAACTTCGCCGTCTCGGACAGTTCCTGCCAGGTCTTCGGTTCGCCCTTGCCGTACTTTTCCAGCAGATCCTTGCGGTAGAACATCAGGCCGGCATCGACGAACCAGGGCATGGCCAGAAGCTTGCCGCCAATTGTGGCGTCGGCGAGCGAAGATTCGAAATGGGCAGAGACTTCGTCAGCCGGAACCTTTTCGCGCAAGTCGACCAGATGCGGTGCCAGCGTTCCGACCCAGATGTTGTCGAGCGTGAGAACGTCGACGTCGCCGGACTTGCCGGCGAGCAGCTGCTGGTAGAGCGGCAGCGCCTCGCCCCAGTTAGCTGGCATCTTGTTGATCTTGACGGTGTTGCCGGTTTCCTTGGCCCAGGCCTCGGAGGCCGACTGGCAAAGCTCGAGCTCGGCGCCGGCCGAGCTGCAGAAAATCGAGACTTCGGCCGCAGCCGCCGGCATGGCAGCAAAAGCGACACCGGCCATGGCGGCCGCCTTGAAGCACTTCATCCAACGCATTCTCGTCTCCTCCCCAGAAAACGTGTTGTTGCGATCAGCGTTGATTGAGTTACTATACCGTCCAGACGGTACAGTAAAGTGAAAAATCATGGAGGCGAGCAGGAGGTGCGGGAAACAGCCCCCATCCGGCCGTTTTGCACCCACCCTGCCTGCGCAGGCGAGTTGAGGAGAAATGTGATGGAGAGCACCACCATGTCGACAAGCCATGGAAACGCGGTTGCCGAAACGAACGCGGCGCAAAGGCGCCCTGGCGACATGATGGAATTGAAGGGGATGTTTGCGTCCCGAGCGCTCAGACTTCCGCGGCAGCTCGAGCAGATAGCCCTGGTCGCGCTGGCAAAGCCGGACCTCGTGGCCTTCGGCAGCGCCCGCTCGATCGCGCTTGCCTGCGCTGTCTCACCGACGACGGTCGCCCGTTTTGCGACCGTCCTTGGTTTCGATGACTTCCGCGACCTGAAGGCGTTCTTTCAACAACACCTGCGAAATGCGCGGATGGTCTCGGCCACAGCGTAGAACACTCACGCGGCCCGTTGCGGCAGTGGCCCGACATAGAGCGAACGCGGCCGGATAAGCCGGCCTGCCACCGCCTGCTCACGTGCATGGGCGATCCAGCCAACGGTGCGACCGATCGCGAACACGCCGGTGAAGGCGTCGCGCGGGAAGCTCAGCGCATCGAGCAGCAGCGCCGTATAGAACTCCACATTGACGTCGAGCGGGCGGTCGGGCTTGCGCACCTTCAGGATGGCGAGCGCCGATTGCTCGACCGCTTCTGCCAGTTGAATGCGATCGCGGTTCGCCGGGTGGGCGACGACCAGCCGTTTCAGCGCGCCTTTCAGCGCATCGGCGCGGGGGTCGCGGACACGATAGACACGGTGGCCGAAGCCCATCAGCCGTTCGCCGTGGTCGAGCGCCTCCGAGAGCCAGGCTTCCGCATTCTCAGGCGTGCCGATCGCATCCAACATGTCGAGCACCGGACCAGGCGCACCGCCATGGAGCGGCCCCTTGAGCGCCCCGATGGCGGCAAGCACCGAAGAAGTGAGACCGGCTTTCGTGGACGCGACCACGCGCGAGGCAAAGGTCGAAGCGTTAAGGCCGTGGTCAGAGATCGTCACCAGATAGGCGTCGAGCGCCGCCACGTCTTGCCTGCTCGGCACCTTGGCACAGAGCATCGCGAGGATATCCGCTGCGTGCGATAGCGCCGGCGTCGGCGCGACCGGGGCTTTTCCGCTCTTCATGCGCAGCGCGGCAGGCAGGAAGACGGCCGGCGCGGCGAGTAGACGTAGGGCCGTATCGAGGTCTTCCCCATCCGGGAGCCGGGCGATGAGCGCGCGCATGATGTCGACCGGCGGCAGTTCCAGCAACGCATCGTCGATGGCGCCAACATGGGCGAACACTTCCGCTCGCTTCTCACCCAGACGTTCCGCGAGTTCAACCCGGTCCGGCATCGGCCCCAGCAGCCCGTCGAACAACAGCGCCACGACATCCTCATAGCTTGCGTGGCTGGCCAGGTGATCGAGCGAGACGCCGCGGATAATCAATTGACCCGCCTCGCCGTCAACATGGGAGAGCTGCGTTTCGGCGGCGACGACGTCTTCAAGTCCGTTCTTCATCATCAAGTTTCTCCTTTACGGAAGCGATGATCCGACCTAGACCTATTGACGTCAATCTTGATGCTATTGATCAATATGAACGCACTCTGGATCACCGCCGAAGAGGCGCTCGCCAAACTCGGCAGCAAACGGCAGACGCTCTATGCCAATGTCAGCCGCGGCCGCATTCGCGCCAAGCCCGACCCTGCCGACCCGCGCCGCAGCCTCTACCAGGCCGACGACGTGCACCGGCTGGCCGAGCGCCACGCCGGCAGGCGGCAGGCGGCGGTCGTCGCAGCCGAGACGATCCGCTGGGGCGAGCCGGTGCTGCCAACGACGATCTCCAGCATCGCCGGAGGGCAGCTCTCCTATCGCGGCAGCAACGCGATCGAACTAGCCGCCACGGCAACCCTGGAGGAGATTGCCGCCCTGCTCTGGCAGTCACCGGCGGCGGTTGTTGTTCCAGCGCGTGATCCCGGCAGCAGCCAATCGCGGTTGGCAACGACCTTTACGCTTCTCGCCGGGCGCATCGAAGCCGACCTGCCGGCGCTCGGGCGCAGGCACGCCATCCTGAAGGCCGAGGCCGCCGAGGTGCTCGCGACCGTTGCCGCCGGGCTTGCGCCGTCGCGGGAAAACGTGCCGCTGCACGAGCGCCTGGCGCAGGGCTGGGAGCGGTCGGAGGCGGCGGAGCCGATCCGCCGGTGCCTGGTGCTGACGGCGGAACACGAGCTCAACGTTTCCGCCTTTGCAGCACGGGTCACCGCGTCGTCCGGCGCCGCACTCTCCGCCGCCACGCTTTCAGGTCTTGCCACCCTCACCGGCCCCAGGCACGGCGGCGCCTGGCTGAGCGTCACGCGGCTTGCCGAACAGGCGGCCGTGGGCGGGGTGCGCGAGGCGATCCGTATCATGCTGTCTTCGGATGGCGTGGTCCGAGCGTTCGGCCACAGGCTCTATCCGGACGGCGACCCGCGCGCGAAGGCCATCATGTCGAGCTTCGAAGTGCCGCCGCTCTATGCCGCGCTGGCTGAGGCCGGAGAGGAACTGCTCGGAGAACCGGCCAATCTCGATTTCTCCCTGGCGGCACTCGCAGCCGCTTATGCTCTGCCCGATGACGCGCCGATGGTGATCTTCGCCCTTGCGCGCACCGTCGGCTGGCTCGCGCACGCGATGGAACAGGTGGTCAGCGGCGATCTGATCCGGCCGCGCGCCCACTATGCCGGATCGTAGCTCCTCCTCCGCGTCTTCAGCCCTAGGCTCGATTTGCTAGAAAAGGCGCCGGCTGTCCGCCGCAAAAGGGCCACAATACGCGCCTCGGGAAAGAATATCCATCAAACGGGAGCGGCACGACCTTTATTAAATAATGTTAATGAAGCGGATTTACGGAGATGTCCGCCGAAATATTACGCGTTATTAACATGACGACGGCGCATGGAAGTAATACCTTCATTTTCGAGGCTGAATATTGCCGGCGACCGCTTCGGCCGTGACGCGACAATAGGAGACGGCCTCGAACGGAAGCGCCCGGCGCTTCCTTCAATTCAGGAGATGCAGTCATGCGCTCGCCCTTCAAGACCACCACCATCGCAACCGTCGCCCTCGTTCTCTTAAGCGGTGCCGCCTTTGCTGCCGATCACCACGATTTCGGCCGCGACAACGACAAGGGTGCCTATACCGGCGATTACTATCAGGGCATTTTCGCCCAGGACGACATGGCAACCCCAGCCATGCCGGTCTACCGGACACCGACCCACATGGCATCGACGCGGCTCGATCACGTCCTGCACGAACTCCGGGTCGACAACCACCGCATCAACGTCGACCGCGAACAGGGCAAGCTGACGGCAGCAAATTACCGGAAGCTTGAACGTGAGGACGGTGCCGTGCGCGCCGAAGCGATCAACACCGCCGCTGCCTATCACGGCATGTTGCCGGCCCAATCCTATGCGCGGCTTCAGGATGACGTTCACCACCTCAACCGTGACATCGCCCGAATGGCTTGACCGACACGTTGAGGCTCACCCGTCTTCGGGTGAACCGTAACCGGCGGCGCCGGACCCTTTCCAAGAGCCCGGTGCTTCGCCACCAAGACGCCCCTTAATCCGAAGCCGAGCGACGCCGCGCGGCAGACCCGACCTGCCTCGGGCTGTGTCCGACCACGTTCGTCCGGCAAACAGGCAGCGAAAGGAACAGGATCATGTCAAATCTCACGAGGTATCGAGCTGCCGCCCTCCTTGGCGCAGCCGTCATCATTGCGCCCTTGTCCGTGGCAGCCTTCACAGACCATGACGTGGCCGCCGCGGCGGCCGGTCCGGCCGTTGCAATCCCGGCCACATCCGGCGGATCCTTCGCGCCGATCGTATCGGCAGACAAGCCGGCGGTCGTCACCGTCACGACCGTGATCAAGGCCGAGAGCGCCGGCGCAAGCGAACAATCGCAGCCGGGTGACAATTCGCCCTTCGACGAACAATTCCGGCAGTTCTTCCAGGAGCAGGGTATACCTTTGCCGGACCAGGCGCCCGAGCAACGCCAGCCCCAGCGGGCCGAAGCCCTCGGCTCCGGTTTCATCGTGACCGCGGACGGTTACGTCGTCACCAACAACCACGTCATCGACAAGGCTTCGAGCATCACGGTGACGCTCGACGACGGCACGCAGATGCCGGCCAAGCTTGTCGGCGCCGATCCGAAGAACGACCTCGCAGTCCTGAAGATCACGGCGCCGAAGCCGCTTGCAACAGTTTCCTGGGGCGATTCCGACACCTTGCGGGTTGGCGACCAGGTGCTGGCGATCGGCAACCCGTTCGGCATCGGCACGACGGTCACGTCGGGGATCGTCTCGGCGCGCGGCCGCGACCTGCACAGCGGTCCCTATGACGATTTCATCCAGATCGACGCCCCGATCAACCACGGCAATTCCGGCGGACCGCTGGTCGACGCAAAGGGCCAGGTGGTTGGCATCAACACGGCGATCTATTCGCCGAACGGCGGTAGCGTCGGAGTCGGCTTCGCCATCCCGTCGGACCAGGCGCAGAAGGTCGTCACTGAGCTGATGAAGGACGGTTCGATCCAGCACGGGTTCATCGGCGTGCAGATACAGCCGGTCACGGCTGATATCGCCGACGCCATCGGCCTTGCCCAGCCCGAGGGCGCACTCGTTGCCGGTGTCAATGGCGGAACGCCCGCTGCCAAGGCCGGCATCAAGGCTGGCGACATCATCACCGCGCTTGGCGGCAACCCGGTGAAGTCGCCGCGTGACCTGTCGCGCATGGTCGCCGACCTCTCGCCCGGCACCTCTAAGAACCTGAGCGTTTGGCGGACCGGCAAGACGAAGGACGTTCCGATCACGATCGGCGACAATACCACAGATCAGCAGTAACCGTCGTAAGCGCTTCACCGTACATCTTGCCTCCTGCCAGCCCGGCCGCACCGCGGCCGGGCATCGCCATTGCATCGCTCAGGCAGCGAGCGCTCCGGCCCGGCTCTGCTCGCGAAAGGCAACGGGACTCAAGGCTGTGACCCGGCGGAACTCGCGATTGAAATTCGATTTCGTCTGAAAGCCGGATTCAAGCATGGCCGAAGTCACCGACATGTCGGTTTCGCGCAACAGCCGGCAGGCCTCGGCAATCCGGATATCGTTGATGTATTGCGAGACGTTCTTGCCCGCCAGCCGATTGACGGCGGTCGATATCTGCCGGGCGGGCAGGCCCGCCCGCCGCGCCAGCCGCGACAAGGTGAGGTTTTCATCGCGGGCCAGTTTCTGACTGACGAGCAGTTGATCGATCCTGTCGAGGATCTCCCGGTCCTGCGGCGTTGCAACCGGATCCTCGTCTGCGACCGCGCCGGCGGCCGGAAGCGCACGCGCACGGTCCGCGACCGTGGCTGTCAGCCCGATGAAGAGCAGGCCCAGCAAATTCGCGTTGCTGACGATGAGGCCTATGTTCGCGCCTCTCGTCCATTCGAAATCCAGAAGGATCGCAAGATCGAAGAGCGCCGACAGGCAGAGCGAGAACGCGGCAATGATCAAAGCGCGGTGCGCCGCGGCCGCACCTTCGAAACGCGCGTCGTCCAGCGCATCCGCACCGACGCGCGCCAGGCTCAGGAGCGCCAGTGCATATCCGACATATTCGACGATCAGGGCGAAATCGATGTATCGCGGCGCAAACAGCACGAGCACGACCGTACCGATCGTCGGCGCCGCATGGACCCACCCCGCCGCAGCAGCGCGGCGCTCGTCTCTGCGGATCAGGCTGTGGAAACTCGCAAGCACCAGCGGCGGCACACCGCTCGCAAGCACCGGCAGTGCAAATTTCAACGCCGCGACGTCATAGCCCCAACGCAGCCCGACGATCACCGACTGAAGCGCACAGAGCGCCACCAAAGCGAGGAACGGCCGGTTGCGCCGCGCTGGCTCGTCGCCATGCAGCATGAACGCAAGCAGGATAAGGAGCAGCAAGGCGACGACGAACGGGAGCGGCAGGAAGATCAAGGCATGTCCTTCAGACAAAGGCGGGCAGACAAAGGGCGGGCAGGCGATCGGCAAGCAGGCATTTCGATGGGCGGATCATTGCCCAGATCGCGATTCGGGACGACCTCAATCGCGATCGAGGACGCGGGCAAACGGGGCGTCGGCGACGATCGGCCGTCTTTTCCAACACAGCGAGATGCCCATGCCCCTCCTCCAGTTCATTCCCGCCGCTGCCTTCCTTCTGAGCCTGGCCGCCTCGGCGCAAGCCGATGACGTCGGCGTCCGCGAGATCGACGTTGCCGCACCGAAGCGGGAACGCCAACTCGCCGTCACCGTCTGGTATCCCGCCAAAGCCGGGGGTGAGCCGGTGCTTGTCGGCGACAATCGCATCTTCAAGGGATCGCCCGCATCGAAGAACGCGCCCTTGCGCCAGGGCCGGTATCCGCTGGTGGTTCTGTCCCATGGTTCGGGCGGCCGCGTCGAGGCGATGAGCTGGCTTGCGGCCGAGCTCGCGGCGACCGGCTTCATCGTCGCCGGCCCCAATCATCCCGGCACCACCAGCGGCGACTCGACGCCCGCCAACACGCCGAAGCTTTGGGAACGGACGGCCGACCTTTCGGCATTGATCGATGTGTTCACCCGGGATCAGCAATGGAGCGCTGCAATCGACCCCGAGCGGATCGCCGTCCTCGGTTTCTCACTCGGCGGCTCCACCGCGATGGAGATTTCAGGGGCAAGGGCGAACCTCGAGGCCTATGCGGGCTACTGCGACAGCTACGGCAAGTGGGATTGTGCCTGGTTCGTCGGCGGCAGAGGCTATGTCGATGACGCGCCGGTCGACGTCGACAAGCTTGACCTTCGCACCGTCGACAAGGCGCGTTTCGAGCAGTCGAACCGGGACCCCCGGATCAAATCAGCAGTCCTCGTCGATCCCGGCCTCGCCCAGGCCTATGTGGAAGACAGCCTCAAGGCAATCGCGATCCCGATGCATTTCATCAATCTCGGCAGCAAGGAGACGATCCCGCTCGCCGTCGCGTCCGAGCCGCTGGCGGCGCTGACGCCGCAAGGTTCGTACGCGGCAATCGCCGGAGCGGACCACTTCAGCTTCCTGCCGATTTGCAAGGAGGGCGCCGCGGAGCTGCTTGAGACGTTAGGCGAAGTCGATCCGATCTGCGGCACGACGGAAAGGCCGCGCGCCGATATTCATGCCGAGATCAGCAGACTGACCCGCGAGGCCCTGCAGAAAACACTGGCGCATCGATAGCATTGTCATCGTGCCGCAGGGTGGCGAGACGTGCCGCCCTGCGCTCGGTATGTTCCATTTCGGTCTTGCCCCGGAGAGATGGCATCGTGCGAGGAGACAAGAAGCTGCCATCGCTCTGGTCCGCTGCTAGCGCTGAAACGTGAGGTGGACAGTCCCACTCTCGGCCGTTTCTGCCTTGACTTTATAGCCGGCCTCCAACCCGCGCAGATCGTCCCAAAGACGGATACCCCGCCCGAGCAGGATGGGTGTGATCGCCACATGCAAGCGATCGACAAGGCCGGCCTTGAGATAGGCGCGCACGACCGTGGGGCCGCCGCCAATACGGACATCCTTACCGTCAGCGGCGCTCGTCGCCTGCTGGAGAGCATCGGCAAGGGACGTGTTCAGAAAATGAAATGTGGTGCCTCCGGCCATCTCGATCGGAGGCCGCGGCTTGTGCGAGAGCACGAAGACCGGCACGCGAAACGGAGGTTCTTCTCCCCACCAGCCGCGCCAGTCGGGATCGTTTGGGTGCGCGTGAAATCCAAACATGCCGGCGCCCATAATCTCAGCACCGATGTCTGAGAAGTATGACTGCGCATATTGCTCATCGACGCCGGTGGTGCCTCCTCCGGAGGTGTCCTTGAACACGCGCTCCCGCATCGTTCGGGTCGCAGCATAGGCAGCAACCAGACGCGGCCAGTCAGCGCCAAACGGATTGTCCGGGGTCTGATCTGTGGTTGTCGCGAAACCGTCCAGGGAAATGTTGAGATCGACACGAACTGACATTGGCCTCTCCTAATAGTAAGGTAGATGCCTTATTAATGTCACTCGAATACAAAGGCAAGTACCTTATTATCATTGACGCGCGTGCGCGGTCCGCTTTAGTGTGGCGCATGCCCTATCATTCGACCCCACTCGACCTTGCCTTTCATGCTCTCAGCGATCCGACGCGCCGCGCCGTGGTGTCACGGCTTGCGGAAGGCGAGATGCCCGTGAGCGTCCTTGCCGAGCCCTTCGACATGGCGCTGCCCTCGTTCGCCCAGCACCTCAAGGTGCTTGAAGATTGCGGACTTATCGCCAGCGAGAAGCGTGGCCGCAGCCGCTGGTGTCGGTTGGAGCGGGGCCGCTTCGAAGAGGCGGCGAACTGGATGGAAGCGGAGCGAAGACGCTGGGCCGAACGGCTCGACCGATTGGAAGCCTATCTGGACAAGACGTAAGGGAACGGCAATGAAAACGCTTTTTGAGACCTGGTCGCCCGACCGCGAGATCGTTTTGGTCAAGGTGCTGAAGCACCCGCGCCAAAAGGTTTTCGCCGCTTGGATGGACCCGCAAGCGCTGGCACAATGGTATGGCCCGGCTGGCTTCAGCATCGAGAACCATGAGGCTGACATCCGTGAGGGCGGGGTATGGCGCTTCGACATGGTGGGCGAGTTCGATGGTCGGCAGCAGCGCTTCCCCAGTCTGATGCGCTTCCTGAAGATCGTGCCCAACGAATTGATCGTGGTGGACTATGGCACTACGGAGCCCGACGACCCCGATCGCTTTTACATGACGATTACTTTCGATGAACAGGCCGACGGCAAGACCGTGCTGACCCTGCGCCAGCTTCACCCAAGTCGCGAGCGCCGCCAAGCGGTCATCGACTTCGGCGCGGTGGAGTACGGGCTGCAGACGCTTGACAGTCTGGCCGCCTGGCTCGATGGCTGAACGCGGCCCGCCTGGACGTTGGTCGCCGCCACCATGATTGACCGCTTTCAGGGTTCCGAGCCACGTCCGAGCTTGCCACCGACGGCGAAGGCGTCGCCGCTCGGCCCGATCAAGTGACGGATCTGCGCGGCACCTATGGCCGAAGGAAGTCGAGCAGCGCCGCGTTGAAGGCCTTTGCCGACTCGATATTGACGATATGCCGACCAGGCAGCGACAGGTGGCGGCCTCGTTGCACCCGGGCGGCGATATATTCGAGGTCCGCCGGCGGGCATACCGGATCCGTGTTGCCGGAGATGGCGAGCAACGGATTGGCGATCTCCGCGATCTCGCCCCTCAGATCTGCGCCCGCGAGCGCGGTGCAGCCACCGATGTAGCCATCCGTCGAGGTGGCGGTGAAGGCGCCCAGAATGCGATCGACGACTTCCGGGTGACTGGCTGCAAACTGCGGGTTGAACCAGCGTTCGGCCGTGGCCGCGGCGAGCCCTGCGAGACCGTCCGCCCGGACGCTGTCAATGCGGGTGGCCCAGCTCTCGGGCGTCCCGATCCGCGCCGCCGTGGCACAGAGCACGATCTTGTCGAACCGTTTGCCGGCGTGGATACCTAGCCATTGTCCGGTCAGGCCGCCGATCGACAGGCCGCAGAAATGTGTCCGCTCGATCCCGAGGCCATCCATGAGCGCGAGCACATCCTGGCCGAGGTCGGAGAGCGCATAGGGCGGCGGCGGCGCCGAGGACTGGCCATGACCGCGACGATCGTAGCGCAACACGCGGAAGTGGGGCGACAGATCAGCGATCTGCGCATCCCACATGGAGAGGTCAGTGCCGAGCGAATTGCAGAAGAGCAGCCAGGGCGCATTGCCGCTCTGGTCGCCGTCAATGCGGTAGTGATGGCGATGGCTGGACAGGTCGAGATAGGCCATGAAACAGGAACTCCAGTCGGGAAAGCCGCCAGCAATGGCGGCCTTGTCGTTCTTGGCGCAACATGGCGCCTCGGATGGTACGCGCTGCAATAGGTAGATATCGACAGCGCGCGCTCAAGGGGTGGCAACCGGTCTTTCGTGGCCCGGCCGCCTCGCATCGATCTATGCTGCCGCCAGTCGCGCGATCTCGACCCGGCGGGCGTTGCTGACCGCGAAGACCAGCATTGCGACGGCCGAGATCGCCGCCGGTACGGCGAAGATCGCGAAGTTCTGCTGCAGCGGAAGTTCCTGCGCCAGGAGCACCCCGCCGAGCGTCGGGCCGACGATCGCGCCGATGCGACCGACACCGGACGCCCAGCCCAAACCGGTGGAGCGAACCGACAGGTTGTAGAGCTGCGCCACGCTGGCATAGAGCAAGATCTGCGTGCCGATCGTGGTGGCGCCGGCAACAAAGACCATCAGGAACAGGACACCCGCCGGCGGATTGAAGCCGATCAGCGCGATCGAGAAGGCGGCGGCAACGAAGAAACCGACCACCACCTTGGGCAGGCCGAAGCGGTCACCGAGCCAACCGCCGGCAATCGCGCCAACCATGCCGCCGAAATTCAGCGAGAAGAGGCTGAGCAGGCTCGCCTTCTCGGCATAGCCAGCTTCCTGCAACACCTTCGGCAGCCAGGACGACAAGAGATAGACGAGCAGGAGGCAGCAGAAGAATGCGATCCAGAGCATGACGGTGCGCAGCGTCCGCTGATGGCGGAAGAGTTCCAGCACCGATGCCGAGGCCCCCTTCGTCTCGGAGAAGACCAGCCTGTCGGTGGTACCGAGACGCGCGTTCGGATCGATCTTGGCATAGATGCGCTTGGCCTCGTCCTGCTTGCCCTGGCGGATGAGAAAGCCGAGCGATTCCGGCAGCTTCCAGAGGATCACTGGCAGGAGGAGCAGCGGCACAGCGGCGATGAAGAACATCGGCTTCCAGCCATAGGACGGGATGAGGCCGATGCCGAGACCGGCAGCCACCATGCCGCCGACGGAATAGCCGGAGAACATCAGCGCCACCAGCGTGCCGCGCAGACGCTTCGGCGCATATTCGTTCATCAGCGCCACGGCATTCGGCATTAGCCCGCCGCAGCCGAGACCGGCGAAGAACCGGAAGATTTTGAACTGCTCCGGCGAATTGGCAAAGCCGGTCAAAAGGGTGGAGAGCGTAAACAGCAGGAAGCTGATGGCGATGCCCTTCTTGCGGCCGATCCGGTCAGCGAGCGGGCCGAAGATCAGCGCGCCGAACATCATGCCGAACAGTGCCCAGGCCTGCAGCGCGCCGGCCTGCGGCTTGCTCAGGCCCCATTCGGCGATCAGCGTCGGCAGCACCGTGCCGGCAACGAAGACGTCATAACCGTCGACGATCAACAGCAGTGCCGAGAGCACCACCACCATCCACTGGAAGCCCCCAAGCGGGCTCCCGTCAATTGCTTCATTCACATCGATCGTGCGCATCATCTCCTCCCCAGGTGTTAGCGCGTTGAAAAAAGGTCCGTCAGCCGAGATCGCCGCCGGCAACCGGCAGCACGCTGCCGGTGATGTAGGAGGCCTCGTCGGAGGCCAGGAACAGGATCGGCGCCGCTTGCTCTTCGATGCTGCCGTAGCGTTTCATGAAGCTCGACTGCTTCACCTGGGCGACGACGTCGCCCATCCAGGCCTTCTCGGCCTCATTGTCGCCTTCGGCATTGCGCGGGATGCGGCGTGGCGGCGCTTCGGTTCCGCCCGGTGCTGTCGCGACGACGCGGATGTTGCTGTCGGCAAGCTCCATCGCCAGCGACTGGGTGATGGCATTGACGCCGCCCTTGGCCGCCGAATAGGGCACGCGGTGAATGCCGCGCGTGGCATTGGACGACACGTTGACGATGGTGCCGCCGCCGCGGGCAAAGAGATGCGGCAGGACGGCATGGCAGCAATAGAGCGTCGGCATCAGCGAGCGGCGGATCTCGGCGTCGATCTGCGCCGGTTCGAATTCGGCAAAGGGGCGCATGCGGATCGCGCCGCCGACATTGTTGATCAGGATGTCGATGCCGCCGAATTTTTCTGCGGCAAAATGCATTGCTGCGGCTGCCCCCTCGTGCGTTTCGAGATCGGCTACGAAAGCAGCCGCCCGTTCACTGCCGGCCTCCGCCGCCACCTCGGCGACGAAATCGGCGCGGTCGACGAACAGGACCCGGCCGCCCTCAGCGGCGGCACGCAGCGCCACGGCGCGGCCGATCCCTTGCGCGGCGCCGGTGACCACGATGACTTTGCTGGCAAACCGCCCTTCGAAACGCGCGGAGGTCATGCCGCCTCCTTCGCCACCACATTGGGCGTGAACTTCTCATAGTGGAAGCTGTTGGGCCGCACGCCAGTGTCGTCGAGATGCTTGCGCACCGCATCCACCATCGGCGGCGGGCCGCAGAGATAGACATCGACATCGCCGCCGTTCAGCACGTCCTCGGACATATGCTGGGTGACCCAGCCCTTGCGCGCATGGCTGGAGGCTGCATCCGCCACGACCGTTGAGAAGGTGAAGTTGGGAAGCCGCGTCGCATAAGCCTCGATATGGTCGTCCAGCACCAGATCGAGGTCGCGGGTGACGCCATAGATCAGATGCACCTTCTGCTCCGGGTTGGTGCGGGCCAGAACCTCAAGCATCGACAGGAACGGCGCGAGACCGGTGCCACCTGCGAGGAAGAGCAAGGGGCGTTGAACCTCGCGCAGATAGAAACTGCCGAGCGGCCCGGTCAATTCCAGTTTCGTGCCGACTTCGGCGCGTTCCAGCCAGGTACTCATCACGCCACCGGGGATCTTCTTGATCAGGAAGCCGATGCGCTTTTCGCCCGGTGCCGACGAAAAGGAATAGGAGCGGTTCTGGCCACTGCCGGGCACGTCGATATTGACGTACTGGCCGGGCAGAAAGGCGGGGGCAGCGTCTACGTCCAGTTCCAGCACGATCGCCGCATCATTGTGCGGGATCACGCGTGCTACCGTTGCCGTGAACGTCTGCTGCCCGGTCTTGCAGGCAGCAGACGTCGTCGGCACCGCGATAACGCAGTCGCTCGCCGGCTTCATCTGGCAGGTCAGAACCAGGCCGCTTTCCGCCTCGTCCAATGTCAGCGCATCGTCGATGAAGTCGTCGCCGAGGTCATAGGCGCCGCTTTCGGCGCGGCATTTGCAGGTGCCGCAGACCCCGTCGGAACAGTCCATCGGCAGGTTGATCTTGTTGCGGAAGGCAGCGTCGAGCACCTTCTCATCGTCCCTGCATTCAACGAAACGGGTGACGCCGTCCTCGAAATTCAAAGCGATCCTGTAGCTGGTCATGGTTGCTCCTCCCATTCCTGTCTTGTCAGGCAGCGGTCATCAGATGTGGTAGACGTCGATGACCTGGCGGATGTAGTCGTTCTTCAGCACGATCTTCTTTTGCGAAATCAGCAGCCCATCGGCACTCTTGCGCAGCGTGACGAACATGGTGCCGAAGAAGTGGTCGGTGACCTTGTAGCGGTGGTTGAGCGTGTGGAAGTTGTAGCGGAAGTCCGCCTCCTCGCCGCGATCGGCCACAAGCTCGACATTGGTGACGTTGTGGCTGGTGCGCGGCTCCGGCGTGGACGCTCCTGAGCGTTCGGTCTTGATGCGAAAGACGCGATCTTCCAGGCCGTCGCGGCTCGGGTAATAGATCAGGGAGATCTGCGACTGCGGATCTTCGGTCAACTGATCGTCGTCGTCCCAGGCTGGCATCCAGTAGCTGACGTCGGGCGCATAGCAGGTCAGCCATTCGTCCCATTGCCGGTCGTCGAGCAGGCGCGCTTCGCGATAGAGGAAGGCGCAGGCGGTTTCACAGGAGATCGTCATGCGACCGCTCCCTGCTTTTCGGAGGCGAGTGCTGTGCGCATCACCTTCGCCCAATATTCGTGCTGGCGGACGAAGAGGCCTTCGTCTTCGCTGCGCTCGCCCGAGAGCAAGGGTTCGATGCCCATGCGCTTGGCGTTCTCGTCCGGACCGTTAATCCAGAGCGGCGCACCGCGAGAGAGATCGTTCCAGAGCGCGGTGATGCCGGCATAGCCCTGTTGGCAGGCGCGGAATTCCTCGAGATCGTCGGCCGTGCCCATGCCGGAGACGTTGAAGAAATCTTCGTATTGGCGGATGCGCAGCGTGCGATCGGCCGCATTTTCACCCTTCGGCGCGAAGCAGAAGATGCTGATCTCGGTCTTGTCGACGCTGATCGGACGGGTCACGCGGATCTGCGTGCTGAACTGGTCCATCAGGAACACGTTCGGATAGAGGCAGAGATTGCGGGTCTGGTTGACAATGAAATCCGCCTGGACCTCGCCGACGCGAGACTTGATCTCCTCGCGGTGGCTGTAGATCGGCCGGACCTCGGGGTTCATGGTGTTGGTCCAAAGCAGGATGTGGCCGTTGTCGAAACCGTAGACACCGGCGACCGAACGGCTCCAGCTCGAGGCGTCGACCGCCTTGGTGCCCTCCTCGTTGCGCCGACCCATGGTGGCCGCATAGTTCCAGTGAACGGAGCTGACGTGATAGCCGTCGCAGCCGTTCTCCATCTGCAGCTTCCAGTTCCCGTCGTAGATGTAGGAAGAGTTGCCGCGCAGCACTTCGAGACCACCCGGCGCCTGGTCGACGATCTGGTCGATGATGACTTTCGTTTCGCCGAGATAGTCCTCAAGCGAGG
>JAESGS010000176.1_pt1 | contig 88346 bp, 91 predicted proteins | sample 9269761 | NCBI WGS metagenome assembly JAESGS01 (sample SAMN15741799, study PRJNA653493) | algae metagenome | isolation source: Cyanosarcina radialis HA8281-LM2 and co-occurring heterotrophs from damp... | place: USA: Makauwahi cave, Hawaii | collected 2011-01-06 | reverse complement strand
CGTCCGCTTCCGGTCAGACCAGCCGCGCGGAGCAGAAGACGCGAAGCCGAAACTACACACTCACGGTAACCGGGCCTCGCGCCCAAGCTCCGCCCGCCCTTCCCACCCGTTCACAGCGGAAGAGCGACGAGGCGTGTCCGCCGTTATCCCAGCGCCTCCAGGCACGCCGCCTTCTTGGCCTCCAGCGCCGGATCCGCGACCGTCTCGACCGCCGGCTTCAGCAGACTCGCCGTGCGCGCATCGCCGCCGCATACCGCCGCCGGCGACAGCCTCCGCCGCGCGGCCTCCAGTACCCGCAGCGTCGCCGCCGGATCGGTCGCCAGCGCCGCCTTCAGCGCCATGTTCAGGTCCTCGGCCCGCTCGCCCGAAACGCCAGGCTCCAGCGCCGCCGCGACATTCAGCCACGCCGGCTCGCCCGAGGCGATTCCCGCCAGCGCCGTCGTCCAGCGCGATTTCGGCGTCTCCGGCTCCAGTTCCGCGATCGCGCCCTCCGGCCCGTTCAGCCCGACCAGCTGGATCGCCTCCTCCGGCGTCACGGCCTGGCCGTCGGCCCAACCCGCCCGCGCCGTATCGGCGAAGGCCTTCGTCGCCTCCGGGATCTCGGCCGCCGCCGCCGCCTCCGTCAGGGCCTTGGCCGCCGGCTCGGGCTCGGCCTGCGAACAGGCGGTCAGCGCGACAAGGGCGATCAGGGACAGGCGGCGCATCATCATCGGTCTCCGGCAGGCGAACACTGTGTGCGCCGCCCTTGCCGCGCGTCGGCCGCGCGGACTATCTCGAAATCATGACACCGACCCTCTACGGCATCCCCAACTGCGACACGGTCAAGAAGGCCAGGACCTGGCTGGATCAGAACGGCCGCGCCTATGCCTTTCACGATTACAAGAAGGCCGGGATCGACCGGGCGACGCTGGAGGCCTGGGTCGCGACCCACGGCTGGGACACGGTGCTGAACCGCGCCGGCACGACCTTCCGCGCCCTGCCCGAGGCCGACCGCACGGACCTGACCGCCGAGAAGGCCGTGGCCCTGATGCTGGCCCAGCCCTCCATGATCAAGCGGCCGGTGCTGGACCTCGGCGACCGCACCCTGGTCGGTTTCAAGCCGGAGCTCTACGCCGCCGCCTTCGCCTAGCCGACGACGTCGGTGTCGGGCCGGTCATGGCCGTCGGCGCGTTCCGTGATCCATTCCCCGTCGGCGTCGGCGTATTCGATGTAAGCCGTCTGGTCCGCCACCCGCTGCTCGCGGCTGGCCCGCACGGCCGCCGCCTTGGCCGCGTCGTGGCTCGGGAAGGTCTCCGAGAAGGTGTCTCCGACCTTGTAGGCCCAGCCTCCATCGTGTTCGACGATGCGATAGGTGACGTGGCTCATGACGCGCTCCGGCTGAGGTTCGTCTTCTCTCTGGCATGGATCGGCGCAGCGCGCACCTTGGGGTGGAGCCGTGGCGACCCCGCCCCGGCCGCATCAGCGGATGACGCGGTAGCGGCCGGTGCTGGCGATCTCCTGGCGTCGGCGCTCGGGCAGGGCCTGGTAGGCCAGCCGGCGCATCTCGGCGCGGCAGATGGCCGGATCGCCCAGCCGGTCGGGCGTGACGATTTCCAGATGCCTGTCGCAGAAGGCGCGGCTGGCGGCGTGGACGCGCTGGACGAAGACATCCTGGTCGGCCGGCCGGGTGAAGTCGAGATCGCCGATGGCGACGCGCAACTCTGGCTCCGCGGACGGGGCGGGCGCGGCCTGGGTCATCAGGGCGGCGGCGAGGATCAGGGACACGGACATGGGAGACTCTCCGAACAAGGAAGGCGGGATCGCCTCACCGTCAGAGCCGCCGCTCGCGCCCCGCGGATGCGAAGCGGAGCATTAAGTTTCGTCCATCCGGACCGGGCGTCGCCTTACGAAGATTTCACGTCCGTCCCCGCATCCGCCGGGCGCCGTCGCCGCCTCTTGTGATCAGAAGGCTGGGGCATCAGGCTCTCGCCGTTCAGGAAAACGAGGGGACATCCCATGGAAGACTTCATTCCGCTGTTCGCCATCTTCGCGGTGTTCGGCACCATCACGGCCATCGTCATCGGCCCGACCTACCTGAAATCGAAAGAACGCCGCGAGATGCAGGCGACCGTCCGCGCCGCCATTGACAAGGGTCAGCCCCTGCCGCCCGAGGTCATCGAGGCGCTGGGCAAGGAAGCCACCAAGAACCTGCCTAGCCGCACCCGCGACATCCGGCGTGGCATCATCTGGCTGGCGGTAGGTGTCGGCATCGCCGCCTTCAGCCTGATCAATGACATGACTTGGGAACGCGGCGAGTGGGGCGGCCCGGACTTCGGCGGCGGCATGCTGGGCATCGCGGCCATCCCGGTCACCATCGGCCTGGCCTTCATCGTCCTGAGCTTCTTCAACAAGAACAGGGACTGAGGCGCGGGTCGACAGGGGGAAATCTCTCATGGCCCAGTCCCTATTGGACAGGCACGACGTGGAGCTGGCGGCCCTCGCGGCCGCCGGCGGGCGGCGCGAGTTCGGCGAACTCGTCCGCCGCCACGGCTCGGCGGTGCGCATGCTGCTTCGGCGCATGGGCGCGCAGTCGGCCGAGGCCGACGACGTGGCCCAGGACGCCTTCCTCCAGGCCTTCGAGAAGTGCTCGGAGTTCCGGGGGGAGGGCACCTTCGCCGCCTGGGTCAAGCGCATCGCCGCGCGCCTCTATCTGAAGAGGAAGGCGAAGGACGCCCGCTACGTCGCCGAACTGGAGCCTGAACAGGCCGAGGTCACGGTCTCGCCCGACGCGGCCGGCCTGGTCGATCTGGACGAGGCCCTGAAAAGCCTCAGCGAGGTCGAGCGTCTGTGCGTTTCCCTGTGTCACGGCGCGGGGCTGTCTCATCCCGAGATCGCCTCCGCCATGAATCTGCCGCTTGGAACGGTGAAGTCTCATGTCAAACGTGGTCTGGATAAACTCCGCGCCCGGCTTTCGGGGGGCGGGGAACCCGTGGGGAGGGCGGCGCATGTCGTCTGACGAGTTCGATCCCATGATCGAGCGGCTGTTCAGCCGCTCGCCGCAGATGGCCGACGCGACCCTGTTCGCGGCCGAGGTCGAGACGAAGCTGCAGTCCTCCAGCCGGGTCCGCACCGTAGCCCTGACCGTCGCCGGTCTGATCGGCGGCATCATCGCCGTGCGCGAGACGACCAGCGTCAGCCTGAACCTGAACGACGGCTCCTCGCCGGTCGCCGGCCGCGCCATCGGCCAGGGCGTCCAGGCCGCCAGCCTCAACGTCCAGGAAGCCGTGAACTCGGGCCTGACCCAGTTCGGCCTGTCGGACATGGCGCTGGGCTCGATGGGCGGCATGCAGCTGTTCTGGATCGCGGCCGGGGCCCTGATCGCGCTCGCGGCCGCGGGCGTGATGCGGCTGTCGCAGGAGGTCTGACCGGGGCTCCGGCTTTCGCCGGGGACCCGAGCCGCCTAAATGCAGGTCTTCCTTTCAAGGAGCGCCGCCATGTCCAAGCAGTCCAACGACGCCGTCCGCCGCCTCGCCGCGCCCGACATCATGCGGCGCAAGGGCGGCGAGCCCATCGTCTGCCTGACGGCCTATGACGCCCCGACGGCCGAGATTCTCGATCCGCACTGCGACCTCCTGCTCGTCGGCGACAGCGTCGGCATGGTGGTCCACGGCCTGCCCAACACCGTGGGCGTGACGCTGGAGATGATGATCCTGCACGGCCAGGCGGTCATGCGGGGAGCCAAGCGGGCGATGGTCGTCATCGACATGCCGTTCGGCAGCTACGAGGGCGGCAAGGAGATCGCCTATCAGAACTGCGCCCGCGTCATGAAGGAGACCGGGGCCCAGGCCGTGAAGCTGGAGAGCGGCCCGACCGTGCCCCAGACCATCGAATACCTTGTCCAGCGCGGCATCCCCGTCATGGGCCACGTCGGCTTGAGGCCCCAGGCGGTGCTGACGGAGGGCGCCTTCAAGGCCAAGGGCAAGACCGACGACGAGCGCCTGCGCGTCATCGCCGAGGCCGAGGCCACGGCCGACGCGGGAGCCTTCGCCATCGTGGTCGAGGGCACGGCCGAGCCGGTGGCGGCCGAGATCACCCGCGCGATCGACAAGCCCACCATCGGCATCGGGGCGTCGGTCGCCTGCGACGGCCAGATCCTGGTGACCCACGACATGCTGGGTCTGTTCGACTGGACGCCCAAGTTCGTGCGCCGCTACGCCGACCTGCGCGGCGAGATTGACCGGGCGGCCAAGGGTTACGCTGAAGACGTCCGGGCCCGCCGTTTTCCTGCCGAAGTCGAGACCTACTTCTCGAAAAAGCCCGCCACGCCTTAGGGGTCGATTGCGGGCGCGGGGTCGAACCTCTAGGGTCCGCGCCGATTTGGCTTTGCAGCGTTTTTTCGGGGCGGCGACGACGTGACGGATGTCTTTGAAGAGGTCGAGGAAGAGATCCGCTCCGAGCGGCTGAAGCGCCTCGCGCGTCAGTGGCTGCCGATCGTCGGCGGCCTCCTCGCCGTGGCCCTGGTGGCCGCCCTGGCCTGGTGGGGCTGGCAGAGCTGGCAGACATCAAAGGCGCATGACGCCTCGGTCGCGTACCAGCGTGGCCTGGAGGCGCTGCAGTCCGGCGATAATGCCGGCGCCGAGACCGCCTTCGCCGAAGCCGCCGAGAAGGGCAACGGCGCCTACAAGTCGCTCGCGCTGCAGCAGCGCGCCGGTCTGGCTGAGGCCTCGAACCGCGTCGCCGAGGCCGTCGAACTTTTCGACGAGGCCGCTCAAGCCTCAAGCGACCCGATCCTGGCCGATCCCGCCCGCTTCAAGGCCGCTCTGCTGGTCATGGACACCGCCACCTTGGAACAGATCACCGAGCGTCTGGAACCCCTGACCGAGGAAGGCCGCCCCATGCGTCCCTTCGCCCAGGAGGCTCTGGCGCTCGCTCGCATCCAGCACGGCCAGCCCGCCGAAGCCCGCGAGCTGCTGACGCTTCTGACGCTCGGCCAGGACGTGCCGGAACCGGTGCGCCAGCGCGCCCAGGCCGCCATCGGCCTGATCGACAGCCAGACGGCGGCCGGCCTCGCCGCCATCGTCGCCGCCCAGCAGGTCAACCCGCCCGCGCCGGTGCTTCAGGCCCCGCCGACGACCCAGGGCGCGCCGACAGAGGCTCCCGCCCAGTGATTGAGAAGACCGGAGACCGGATGACCCGCGTGACGCGCGCTCTGAAAATCGTGGCCGTCGTCGGCCTGGCCGCCACCGTCGCGTCCTGCGGCACGGCGCGCCGCATCCTGCCGTTCGGCCTCGGCGGAGAAGACGCGCCGCAGGCCACGGCCAGCCAGGGCGATCGCATCTCCATCCTGTCGTTCGAACAGAGCCTGACGCCGTCGGCCGCCCTGTCCGGCCGGGACTTCCTGGTGACGGGACCGACGGCGCGGACGGCCTGGCCGATGGCCGGCGGCACGGCGGAAAACCTGGTGGAGCACAGCATCGCCGCCCCCGAGTTCACCGTGGCCTGGCGCCGGGGCATCGGCCGGGGCTCGAGCCGCACGACCCAGGTCATGGCCCCGCCGATCGCCGCCAACGGCCGCGTCTACGTCATGGACGGCGAATCGACGGTCACCGCCGTCGATGCCGCCTCCGGCGAGGTCGTCTGGCGCCGAAACGTCAAACCCGACGGCAGGGAAGCCGCTGGCGGCGTCGCCGTCTTCGGCCTCCCCGTGCCCTTGGTCGGTTCCGGCGGCGGTCCTCTTGAAGGCGGATTTGGAGGGGGGCTGGCCGTGGCCGGCGACCGGCTGTTCGTGGGCTCCGGCTATCGCACCATGTCGGCGCTGAACGCCGCCACTGGCGACGTCATCTGGACCCAGCCCGTCGACGTGCCCCTCCGGGGCGCGCCGACGGTCGCGGGAAACCGCGTCTACATCATCGACGTCGACAATCAGATCATCGCCTTCAACACCCAGACGGGTCAGCAGGAGTGGTCCTATCGCGGCATCGTCGAGCCCGCCCGCATCCTGCGCGCGTCCAGCCCGGCGGTCAGCGGCGACACGGTGATCGCGCCCTTCTCCTCGGGTGAAGTCGTGGCGCTCCGCGCCTCGAACGGCCAGCCCGTCTGGAACCAGGTCCTGTCGCGCACCAGCCGCACCAGCGCCTTGTCCGAGATCCGCGACATCGCCGGGCGTCCGGTGATCTCGCGCGGCTTCGTCTACGCCGTGGGCCACTCCGGCGTGATGCAGGCCATGGATATCCGTACCGGCCAGCCGCGCTGGTCCTTGCCGATCGCGGGGGTGAACGCGCCTCTGCCCGTCGGCGACGTCGTCTATGTCGTTTCCAAGAACGGCGAGCTGACCGTGGTCAATCGCGACAGCGGCGCCGTCTACTGGACCCGCGACCTGAACGAGGGTCGGGTTCGTCAGGAGGGCGGCTTCTTCGGCTTCGGCGATCGCACCGTCCGGCCCGAGTGGTCGGGTCCTGTGCTGGCCTCGAACCGTCTGGTTCTCGTGAACTCCGACGGCGAGGCCGTGGCGTTCGATCCCAAGACGGGCGCTCAGACTGCATCCATCCGCCTCGGTGGACCAGCCTACATCGCGCCCATCGCGTATAATGGAATGCTCTACGTCCTCACCGACGAAGGCGATCTGGTCAGCATTCGCTGACGCGCCGAAATCACGCTAGAAGGCCGGCATGGCATTGAAGGTCGCCATCGTCGGCCGCCCCAACGTGGGCAAGTCGACCCTGTTCAACCGGCTGGTGGGCAAGCGCCTCGCGCTCGTCGACGATCGCCCCGGCGTGACCCGCGACCGGCGCTATGCCGATGGCGCCATCGGCGACCTCGACCTGACCCTGATCGATACGGCCGGCTACGAGGACGTCACCGACGAAAGCCTGGAGGCCCGCATGCGCGAGCAGACCGAGGCGGCCATCGAGGACGCGGACCTGATCCTGTTCATGATGGACGCGCGCGAGGGCGTGACGTCGCTGGACCGCATCTTCGCCGACCGCCTGAGGAAGCAGCACAAGCCGGTCGTCATCCTGGCCAACAAGTCCGAGAGCCGCGAATCCGGCGGCGGCGTTGGCGAGGCGCACGCCCTGGGCTTCGGCGAGCCAGTCGCCATCTCCGCCGAGCATGGCGAGGGCATGGCCGACCTGTATCAGGCCATCGTGGCGGCCTCGGCCGACATCTTCGTCGAGGAGGTCGACGAACCCGACAAGCCGATCCGCATCGCCATCATCGGCCGCCCGAACGCCGGCAAGTCGACCCTGGTCAACCGCCTGATCGGCGAGGACCGCCTGCTGGTCGGCCCCGAGGCGGGGATCACCCGCGATTCCATCTCGGTCGATTGGACATACGAAGGCCAGAACATCCGCTTGGTCGACACGGCCGGCATGCGTCGCAAGGCCCGGGTTCAGGAGAAGCTGGAGAAGCTGTCGGTCGCCGACACCCTTCGGGCCATCACCTTCGCCGAGGTCGTCGTCCTGGTCATGGACAAGGACAACGCCTTCGACGTTCAGGACCTGCAGCTCGCCGATCTGGTCGAGCGCGAGGGCAGGGCGCTGGTCTATGTCGCCAGCAAGTGGGACCTGGAGGAGGAGCCGCAGTCCCGGCTGGCCGAGCTCAAGCGCCTCGCGGACGACAAGCTGCCCCAGCTGAAGGGCTCGGAGTTCGTCGCCCTGTCGGCCCATTCGGGCCGCGGCGTCGAGCGGTTGATGCCTGCGGTGCTCAAGGCCCACGCGACCTGGTCGGTGAAGGTCAAGACCAAGGACCTCAACGACTGGCTGGCCATGGCGACCCAGCGCCACCCGCCGCCTGCCGTCGACGGCAAGCGCATCAAGACCAAATACATGGCCCAGACCAAGGCGCGGCCGCCGACGTTTGTCCTGTTCGCGAGCCGGGGCGGCGCCTTGCCGGATCACTACATCCGCTACCTGACCAACTCCCTGCGCGAGAGCTTCGACCTGCCGGGCGTTCCGCTGCGCCTGACGATCAAGGGCAACTCCGCCAACCCCTACGCCGAGGGCGGCGCCAAGTCCGGCCCCGAACGCTACAAGGGCGACGCCAAGACTGCGCCCCGCAAGGTCCGCAAGAAGGAAGAGGAGGAGTCCCGCCTGCCCGGCAAGGCGCTGGAGCAGAAGAAGACCCGCGTCGCCAAGCCTCGCGTCATCGGCGCGGTGAAGGCCTCGGCCTCCAAGAAGGCCGGGTCATCGGTCGCCGTGCAGAAGGGCGCGCGGGGCGGCGCCCGCCAGGTCAGCCGCTCCGGCCGCATCCGCACGGGCCAGAAGCAGGGGCCGCGCAAGTAGCCCGCGCTACTCGGGAATGTCGCTGAAGTTCCCGTAGCGCCCGCCCTGGGCCAGGTTGCCGAACTTGGTCGTGTCGGAATCGAAGCTCAGCTTGACGATGCCGATGGGGCCGTGGCGCTGCTTGCCGATGACGACCTCAGCCACGCCGCGCAGCATGTCCATCTCCTCCTGCCACTTGAGGTGCTCCTCGGTGCCCTCGCGCGGCTCGGCGCGTTCCTTGTAGTAGCTCTCGCGGTAGACGAACATGACGGCGTCGGCGTCCTGCTCGATCGAGCCGGATTCGCGCAGGTCCGACAGCTGGGGCCGCTTGTCCTCGCGGGCCTCGACCTGACGCGACAGCTGCGACAGGGCGATGATCGGGACGTTCAGCTCCTTCGCCAGCGCCTTCAGGCCGCCGGTGATTTCCGACACCTCCTGCACGCGGTTCTTCTGGCCGTTGCCTTCGCCGACCGTGACCAGCTGCAGATAGTCGACGATGATCAGGTCCAGCCCCTGTTCGGCGCGCTTCAGACGACGGGCGCGGGCGGCCAGCTTGGAGATGGAAATACCGCCGGTGGCGTCGATGTAGAGCGGGCTCTCGCCGATCTCGATGGCGGCGTCTCGCACCTTGCCGAAGTCCGCCGCGTCGATTTCGCCCTTTCTCAGCCGGTCCGAGGACACGCCCGAGGCGTCGGCCAGAATACGCATGGCCAGCTGCTCGGCGCTCATTTCGAGCGAGAAGAAGGCCACCACGCCGCCCGACACGGTCTTCCTCCCATCCGGCGTCGGCTCCCAGCGGTAGTTTCTGGCCACGTTGAAGGCGATGTTGGTCGCCAGCGCCGTCTTGCCCATAGACGGACGGCCCGCGAGGATCAGCAGGTCGGACGGGTGCATGCCGCCGAGCTTCTGGTCCAGATCATTCAGATGGGTCGCCAGACCCGCCAGCTTGCCGTCGCGCTGATAGGCCTCGCCCGCCATCTGCACGGCGCCGGCCAGAGCCGTCGAGAAGCTGACGAAACCGGAGGAGGGGGCGCCGTTCTCGGCCAGCGAATAGAGGGTCAGTTCCGCCTGTTCGATCTGCTCGATGGCGGGCGTCTCGGGGTCCGGCGCGTCCTTGATGATGTCGCCGCCGATGCGGATCAGGTCGCGGCGCAAGGCGAGGTCGTAGACGACGCGGGCGTAGTCCGGCGCATTGGCCCCAGGCGGCGCGCGGTCCATCAGGTCGGCGAGGTAGCGCAGGCCGCCGAACTCGGCGAAGGCGGGATCCTGCTTGAACCGCTCCATCAGGATGGCCGGCTCGGCCAGCAGGCCTTGGCGGATGTGATCCTCGATGGCGTCATAGAGCCGCTGGTGGAAGGGCTCGTAGAAGTGCGATCCCTTCAACCGGTCAGACAGGCGTTCGAACACCCCGTTGTCGAACATGAGCGCGCCCAGCAGCGCCTGCTCGGCCTCCAGATTATGGGGCAGGGAGGGGATCGGGACGGTGTCGGCGGAGATGGGAGCGAAGGCGTTCATTGCGTTAACGCATACGCTTCGCACGCCTCTGCGACAGTCCTGGACGCACCCTTGGCCGGGGATCGATTTCGAGCGGCTGTGGACCGCTGGAAAATCCTGAAACGGATCAGTTCCGGCGCGCGATCAGGCGGCGGGGCAGGGGTAGCGCGACGCCAGCCATTGCCGGACTCCGTCGGTCGGCGTCATCCTCTGACGCCGCGCCTGAGGGATGGCGTTGAGGTAATCCAGCAGCTGGCGCGGGTTCATCTGGATGCGCTCGGGCGGGCAAGCGGGCGGCTGCCGTCCGGCCGCGCGGGCGTCCTGGACCTCGGTGCTGACGGTCGTCATGGAGACGTTGAACTCTCGCACCAGTCGGCGCGCGTCGGAGCGGATCGCCGAGGTGGGGTTCAGCGGAATGCGGTTCGCCTCGGTGACGAACTGATCCAGCGTCCGCGTCTGCGCGAGGCACGGCGTCGATGCGAGAACGGCCATGGCGAGCGCCGCTCCGATGGTGGTCCTGATCAAGGCCTCTACCCCCAAGGTTCCGCTGACAACGAAACCGGAGGATGCGGCGAAATGGGGGCGACGGCCACCGCCGCCCCCGGTCCAGATCACCAGTTCAGGCTGACCCGGGCGTAGGCGTAGCGCCCGTTGAAGCCGAACGGCGAGTAAAAGGGGAAGCCCAGCACGCCGTTCGAGTTGAGGCTAGCCGGGGTGAAGTCGGGATACTCGTCGAAGACGTTGTCGACGCCCAGCGTCAAGCCCACGCGGTCCGTCACCTGATAGCTGCCAGAGAGATCCACGACCGTCTTGTCCCCGGTGAACAAGTCGCCTGCGGGGGTCGTGCCGGGTTGGGTCACGCTGGCGTAGTAGGTGGCCCGGGCTGAGGCGCTCCAAGATCCCAAGTCCCAGTCAACTGATCCTGCGATCTTGGTGTCGGGCGTTCCTTCTTCGAATGTCAGGATACGCTGCCGATTGAACAGCGTGGGAGCGGGAGCCAGCACGGACGTCGATGTCGGGATGCGCGTCACTGAGACGTCGTTCAGGTTCGCAGCAACGGTGAAGTCGAAATCGCCTGCGCTTGGGGTACTCAGTCGGTAGCGCCCGACAATGTCCAGGCCTTCGGTCTCTGTTTCCACACCGTTGATGAAGAAGCGTGCGGCCTGGATGCCCAGCGGATCGAGCAGACCCGCGACCTGAGGGCTAAAGGTGCGAGTTATGTTCTCGGAGAGGGCGATCTGATCGTCGATGACGATGCGGTAGGCGTCGATCGTCAGATCGAAGTCGCCGAAACGGAAGACGGCCCCCAGCGAATAGTTCGTCGACGTCTCGGCATCAAGCGGCTCTGCGCCGAGGATGCGGGCGGTCGTGCTGGTCGCCGGGAAAGTGCCGGTTTCGACGACCTGACCGTTCTGAATGACTGACGATGTCGCCGTGTAGAAGCTCTGCTGAAGAGACGGCGCACGGAAGCCGGTCGAGATCGAGCCTCGCACCGCAAACCCGGGCGTGAAGTCGTACCGCGCGGCAATCTTGCCGGTCTGGCTGTCGCCGAAGTCAGAGTAGTCTTCGATCCGAACGGCGCCTTGAACGGTGAACTTGTCGGTGAGCGGAAGTTCGACCTCGGCGTAGAGGCCGATCGCCTCGCGATCCTCGTCGACCTCGTTCGAGGGCTGGAAACCAACGAATCCCTGAGCCCCGCCTGCCAGCGCCGTGTTCCCGCCGAGCGGACCGCGATTGTAGCTTTCCGCTTGGCCGGCCACGATCTCATAGGTCTCGCGCCGCGCTTCCAGACCCCAGGCCAGGGTCAGGGGGCCGGACCGGCCGATCTCGAACTCGCGCACGAAGTCGGCCCCGAAGACCAGCTGGTCATAGATCGTCTCGCCCGAATCGAAGCTGGTGGGCGTGGCCGCGCCATAGGTCGAGTTGAGGGAGTTCTCGGTCCGATACTCCAGGGCGTTGCGGCCGTAGACGAGGCTGAAGTCCGCGTCCCACCCGCCGATCACACCGCGCAAACCTCCCGCCAAGGATAGGTCCTGAGAATTGATGGCGATGATCGGTAGGAAGCCGTTGGGATAGATAGACGCCACATTGTTCACATTGTCCGACAGGCGCGGGAAGGCCGCGCTCTCGCTGTCACGATCCTGGAAGCCGGCCCAGCCGTAGGCTTCCCACCCGGCGCTAAGCGGCTTGCCGGCGTTGGCGAAGACCGTGAACTGGTCCACCTCAGGATCGCCGAGACGCGCCGTGACCCTGCCGCCAGCTGCGGTGCGCGGATCGATGTCGGAGCGGTTGGTCGGGTCGCGCTGCAGATACTCGGCCGACAGGGTCAGGAAGCCGTCCGAGCCGAGCGCCAGTCCCTGCCAGCCGGAGACGGTGACGGTCTGGCCATCCTCCTCATCGCGGCTGCCGCGAGCCGCCTCGACCTCGGTGAAGTACTGGCCGTAGGTGACGTTCAAGCCGCCGCCGGAGCTCGCCTCTTTGAGGCGAAGGTTGACCACGCCGGCGATGGCGTCCGAGCCGTAGAGGGCGGAGGCGCCGTCGCGCAGGACCTCGATGGAGTTCAGGGCCCCTGTGGGGATGGCGTTCAGATCGACCGACGCCGCGCCACGGCCGACCGAGCCGTTGACGTTGACGAGCGCCGAGGCGTGCCGACGCGTGCCATTGACCAGAACCAGTGTCTGGTCCGGCTGCAGGCCGCGCAGGGTGGCCGGGCGGATCGAGTCCGTGCCGTCCGTGACGGCCGGACGCGGGAAGGTGAGGGACGGCACGGCCTGGGCCAGGGCCGCGGCGAGCTCCGTCGTGCCGCGATTGCTCAGGGTGTCGGCGGTGATCACATCCACCGGGGCCAGGGTGTCCAGCCGGGAGCGATTGGCGGCCCGCGTGCCGGTCACGACGATCTCGTCGAGAACCGAATCGTCCTGCGGGGCCGCCGCTCCGTCCTGAGCGTGGGCGATGCCTGCCGACAGAGCCGAGAGCGATGCAGCGCCAATCAAGGCCGCGCGTGAGTGTTGAGAGATCCTGATCATTTTCTGGCCCTTGAACAGCCCATATCGGGGCGTCCCGGCCATATCGCGCTGCACAATGTGGCCCGCAACGCGGGCAACAATGAGAAATTCTGGCGGACCCTATAGCGTGTCTAAAGATGCCCGTGCAGGCGTGAAAAAGGGCGTGTCCTTCCGGACACGCCCCATTTCCTAAGCCTTCGTCGCGCAGTGCGAGCGCGACAGATGCTTTTCGATCAGGCCTCGGAGCCGAGGCCTTCCTGCTGGCCGGCCCCGCCTTCGACCATGTCGCGGGCCTGTTCGGCGGCCGCTTCACGCTCTTGCTCATAGGCCGACTTGATCACGTCCTCACCGCGGGCCTGACGTTCGGCCTCGTCGGCCGAGCGGGCCACGTTGATCTTGACCGTGGCGGTGACCTCGGGGTGCAGGCGGACCAGCACCTCGTGGACGCCCAGGGTCTTGATCGCGACGTTCAGCACGACCTGCGAACGCTCGACCTTGCCGCCTTCGGCCTGGACGGCCTCGGCGACATCGCGGCCTGCGACCGAACCATACAGCTGGCCGGTTTCACCGGCCTGGCGGATCATGACGTAGGACTGGCCGTCGATCTTGTCGGCGATCTTCTGGGCCTCGGCCTTGTTCTTCTCGTTGCGGGCCTCGATAGCGGCGCGGTCGAGTTCGAACTTCTCCAGGTTCTTCGACGTGGCGCGCAGCGCCTTGTCGCGGGGCAGGAGGAAGTTGCGGGCGAAGCCGTCCTTGACGGTGACGACGTCGCCGATGGCGCCGAGGTTCTCGACGCGTTCCAGGAGAACGACCTTCATCTTACTTCACCACATAGGGCAGGAGGGCCAGATAGCGGGCGCGCTTGATGGCCTTGGCCAGTTCGCGCTGCTTGATCTGGGACACGGCGGTGATGCGCGAGGGCACGATCTTGCCGCGTTCGGAAATGTAACGCTGGAGCAGCTTGACGTCCTTGTAGTCGATCTTCGGCGCGCCCTCGCCCGAGAACGGGCAGGTCTTGCGGCGACGATTGAAGGGACGGCGCGGGCCGGCCGAGGCGTTGACGGGCGTGCCGGGCACGTTGGAGGAGTGGGTGTCGGACATGGTTCGATCTCTCCTTAGGCAGCCAGGTCGGCGTCGTCGCGGGGACCGCGCTCGCGTTCGCGCTCACGCTCGCGCTCACGGCGAGCCAGCAGCGGCGATAGTTCGAGGTCCAGTTCCTCGACGCGGACGGTCAGCCAGCGCAGGACGTCCTCGTTGATCGACAGCTGGCGCTCCACCTCGGCCATGGCGGCCGGGGGGCAGTCGATGGCGAGCAGGGAATAGTGCGCCTTGCGGTTCTTCTTGACCCGATAGGTCAGGTTGCGCAGGCCCCAGTACTCGATCTTGGCGACCGTGCCGCCGCCGGCGACGATCAGGTCCTTGATGGTGTCGTTGAGGGCTTCGGCCTGTTGCGCGCTGATGTCCTGGCGCGACATGACCGTGTGCTCGTAAAGAGCCATTCGTTCGTCTCCCGTTTGGGGCGTCGGCGCCGAAGGACCGGGTAGTCCGTCCGACGATGGTTCCCGAGGCGGCGGCCGGGAGGAGTTCCCGAACCCTTTGGCGTTCCGCTCCGGGACCGAGGCCCTGGAAAGCGGGCGCGTATAGGGGAAAAGGGGGGTGTGGGCAACCGCAAACCCGTTCGGCTTGCCCGACGCGGTCAACCGGCCTAGGCCTGCGCCGATTTTTCGGCAACAATGGACCCCGCCTATGACCCTCGCCCTCCTGTTCCCCGGACAAGGCAGCCAGGCCGTCGGCATGGGCGCGGCGCTGGGCGCCGCCTTCGCCAGCGCGCGCGAGGTGTTCGGCGAAGTGGACGAGGCGCTGGGGCAGGACCTGTCTGGCCTGATGCGGAACGGGCCCGACGACCAGCTGACCCTCACCGAAAACGCCCAGCCGGCGCTGATGGCGGTGTCGCTGGCGGTCGTGCGGGTGCTGGAGAAGGACTTCGGCATCGCCGTGGATCGCGCCGCCTTCGTGGCCGGGCATTCGCTGGGAGAGTATTCGGCGCTGGCGGCGGCGCGGGCGCTGACGGTCGCGGAGACGGCGCGGCTGCTGAAGCTGCGCGGTCAGGCCATGCAGCGCGCCGTGCCGGTGGGGCAGGGGGCGATGGCTTCCCTGATCGGGCCGAAGACGGATCTCGCGCTGGCGGAAGCCGCCGCAGCGGCAGGCGCCGAGGTCGGGGTCTGCGTGGTGGCTAACGACAACAACAACGGCAACGTCGTCATCTCGGGCGAGAAGGCCGCCGTGGACCGCGCCATCGAGAAGGCCAAGGAGCTGGGCGCGCGGGCGATCCCGCTGAATGTCTCGGCGCCCTTCCACTGCCCGCTGATGCAGCCGGCGGCGGATGAAATGGCGACGGCGCTGGCATCGGCGGCGCTTCAGGGGCCTGTTGTGCCGGTGGTGGCCAATGTGACGGCCGGGCCGGTCACGGATGCCGACACGATCCGCCGTCTGCTGGTGGAGCAGGTGACGGGCCGGGTGCGCTGGCGCGAGTCCATGGAATGGATGGCCACGACGGGCGGCGTGACCCGCTTCGTCGAGGTCGGCTCGGGCAAGGTCCTGACCGGCATGGCCAAGCGCATCGCGCCGGACGCCGAGAGCCTGGCGCTCAACACGCCGGAAGACATCGAGGCCTTTGCGGCGTCGCTCAGCTAGGCGGCGTCCGCGTCGTCAGTTCGCGTCGGCGATGACGATGTTGCGGCGCGGCTGCGGCGGGGCCGGGGGCTGAGGCGGCCGGGGCGCGCGCACGATCACGCGTGTGCAGGTCCGGGCTGTCAGGTTTCGGGGCAGGCGCGTGCTGGAGTCTCCGCAGGCCGTCGAGATCTGAGCCTGGGTCAGGCCGGTCGCGCGAGACAGGTCCGCGCCGCGGATATCGGCCCGGTTCAGCGAGGCGCCGGAGAAATTGGCGCGGGCGAAGGTCGCGCCGGACAGTCGTGCGCCGTCGAGCTCCGCGCTCGAGAAGTTCGCTGAGCCGAAGTCGGCGTTGGCCATGTTGGCGGCGTTCAGCTGAGCATCGGAGAAATTCGCGCTGCGGGCGGTCACGTTCGCCAGCGTCGTGCCGAACAGCTCGGCCCCTGACAGATTGGCGCCGGTCAGGACCGCGGCGTTCATGTTCGCACCGACCAGTTCTGCTCCGGACAGATTGGCTTCCGTCAGGTCCGCCCGCGAGAAGTTCGCCCCTTGCGCTTCGGCCCCGTTCAGGATCGCGCGGTTGAACACCGATGCGGCGAAGTTGGAGCCGGCCAGCTCGGCGCCGTGCAGGTCCGCGCGGCTGAAATCCGAGGAGGCAAAGTTCGAGCCTACCAGTTCCGCGCCCCGAAGGTTGGCGCCAACCAGGGTGGCGGACATGAAGGACGCGCCGGTGAACGTGGCTCCCGACAGGTTGCGGCCGGACAGCTCGCAGCGATTGCAGGAGCCGCCCAGCGAGACCATCCGCGCCACGTCGCGGTCCTGCCATTGCAGCTGCATCTCGGCGGAGGCGGCGCCGGCGACGAGCAGCGCGCCGACGGAGGCCGTAGCGGCGATCAGAGTGCGAAGGAGGGAACGAGTCTGGGTCACGATGTCTAGATGACCCCTATCGCGCCGGAATCCCACTTAAATCGCGGTAAGGTGCGGGGCGTTCAGCAGGCCGGGATGGTCAGGCGCCCAGGCAAGGTGGTCGAGGCGTCGCCGCAGGCCGTGTTCAGCTGGCGTTGGGTCAGGCCGGTGGCGCGGGCCAGTTGGGCGCCGGAGAAGTTCGCGCCGGACAGCGTCGCGCCAGAGAAGCTGGAGCCCTCCAGATAGGCGCCGACCCAGCTGGAATTGGTCAGGTTGGCGCCGCTGAAGTTGGAAGAGGAGAAGACGCCGCCGTAGGCCTCGACGTCGCGAAGGTCGGCGTTGGTGAAGCGGGTGCGGTTCATCGTGGCGAGGCTGAGGTCGGCCTGGCGGATGCGGGCGCCGGACAGGTTCTGGCCCCGCGTCTCTATGCCCGAGAAATCGCCCTGGAACAGGTTGCAGCCGGGGCAGGAGGCGCCGGCCCGCACCCGCGCGATCTGGCCGGCGTTCTGGGCCTGTACGGGCGCCGCCAGCAGGCACACGAGGAGCAGGGCGAGGGACGGCTTGGTCACGGTTGACATTCCGGGGCGGTGAAGACCCTGAGACAATCGTGTTCAGGGTTTACCATCTTCTGAACTTTCGCCAGCGGACATCGTGGCCGCGAGCGCAAGGCGGAACGTCTCCGACAGTGGGATGGACGCGCCATCCACCGCCCGGACATAGGTCAGCCAGACCTCGACCAGCACGGCGCCGTCCCGCATCACGTCGATTCTGAGGGCGTAGCTCGAGCGCCCGATCCGGTCGACGCGGACCCCGATGTCCAGCAGGTCGTCGAAGCGCGCGGGAGCCCGGAAGCTCGCTCGTGCATCGACCACATAGCTTTCAAGAAGGTCCGGCGTGGTCGTCTGCACCACGCCGAGCGCCCGCAGGAACTCGGTCGCCGCGACGTCCGCGTAGAGGAAGTAGTTCGGGTTGAAGACCACGCCCTGGGCGTCCACCTCGGCCCAGCGGACCCGCAGCGGATGAGAGAAGGCCGTTGTCATCCCTGCATCGACGGGGCGATGCCGCAGGCGTCGCAGACGAAGGCTCCGCCGCGCCTCTGGAGGGTGAAGTCGCCGCAGGCCGGGCAGGCGTCGGCGTCGTGGGTCAGGACAGGGGGCAGCTCGGGCTCGGCGCGACGGGCAAACGGCAGGACGACGAGATTGTCCGGGGCCGCGCCCCGGGCGAAGCCGCGCGAGATGAAGTGGGACGCCGGCACGAGTTCGTCGGCCTTGCCGCCGCCCAGGCCGTCGGCGTCGAGCGGCTCGGCGTCGGCGTTGGCCAGTTCGTGGCGGCCCAGATAGGACACGCCGAGCTCGCGGAAAATGTAGTCGAGGATCGACGTCGCCGAGCCGATGGAGTCGTTGCCGGTGACGCGGCCCGCAGGCTCGAACCGCGTGAAGACGAAGGCGTCCACGAACTCGTCCAGTGGCACGCCGTATTGCAGGCCGATCGAGATGGCGATGGCGAAGTTGTTCATCAGGCTGCGGAAGGCGGCGCCTTCCTTGTGCATGTCGATGAAGATCTCGCCGAGCTCGCCGTCGTCGTATTCGCCGGTGTGGATGTAGACCTTGTGGCCGCCGACGGCCGCCTTCTGGATGTAGCCCTTGCGGCGGTCGGGCAGCTTGCGGCGGGTGCGGTCGCGCTCGACCACACGTTCGACGACCGTCTCGAGGGGGGGCGCGGCAGGCTCGGGCGTACGGCGGGCCTCGGGCTCGTGCAGGACCAGCGTGGGCTCCGCAGGTGCCGGCATCGGGATGAGGCGTATCGGCTGAGCCGTAACGGCGGTCTCCCGGATCAGGGCCTCGACCTGGTTCAGGGTCGATGTCCAGGGCAGCTTCTGATCGGCGACGACGGGGAGGTCTCCGAAGGCCGTGAGCGACCGGGCGAGCGCGGCCCCGACTGCGGCCGGATCGGCGCACAGATCGGCCAGATCGTCGGGCGTGCCGCTCCATCCCGACAGGTCGTCCCGTCCGAAGACGTAGGCCCTGGCGGCCGCCAGGGCCTCTGGAGGAGCCAGCGCGGCCAGCAGGACGGACGGCGGGGTCGCCTCCGGATCGAGGCCCAGAACGTCGCGGATGAAGCCGGCGTCCAGCACGGGCGGTGCGAAGGCGTCCTCCAGCGTCTCGACCGAGGCGAGGGCGCGCTCGACGCCCTCCAGTTCCGCGTCGGTGAAGCCGAGGCCGCGCAAATGGTCGTGATCCAGGCCGGGGGCCCCGACGAGGGTGCGACGGCCCAGCACCCAGCGTTCCGCCTCTTCCGGATCTCCGCCCGAGGCGGCGATGGCGGCGTGGAAGGCGGGGTGCAATCGACGTACGGTCTCGCCCCAGTCGGTCTGCACACTCTGGGCGGGCGTCAGGGCGCCGAGGCCGAGGCGCAGCGAGGTTTCGGCGTCCGGCGGGGCAAGCGCGATCAGGGTGTTGCGACGGCCAGACGCGCGCAGGGCGGACACCGCCGCGTCCAGCGCGGCCCGCGCCCGATCCGACACGCTGCCTTCGCGGAGCCGGTCGTGGCGGGCCGTCAGCTCCGCCTCGACGGAGCCGGCGATCCGGGACCAGCCGCCGGCGGGGTGGAGGGCGTCGGCCAGTTCGCTCGAGGTCTGGGAGGCCTGGGCGGAAACAAGGGCGGCGAGCGCGGTCATGTCGGCCTGGGCATTCGGCCCGCGACCGGCCAGCAGGAACCCTTCCAGCACCCCGTCCAGCCACAGGCGGATCGGGCCGTGAGCATGACGCAGGCGGCTGGATGCGCCGTCCGCGCAGAAGCCGGCCGCGGTCTCGATCTCCAGCGCCGTGGTCCAGAGGCGGACGAGCGCCTCGAGCGCTCCGAGAACGTCGCCGCCGAGCGCGCAGAGGGCGGGCCAGGACAGGACGGCGCACGGGGCGTCCGCCGCGAGGGCCAGGCGGTCGGCCGCGTCAGGATCGAAGGCGAGGGTCAGCGGGCCGGCGAGGGCCGCGCGGGCGGCGGCGGCGACCGCTTCGTCCGAAGGCTCGCCCGACAGCAGCGCCCACCTGTCGGGTGCTGTCGGCGCGGGGGCGGGGGCGATGAAGGTCTCTCCGGCGATCGCACGCAGGATGGCCGCGTCGGCTGCGCCGGCCTGTCTCGCGGCCCAGGCGGCGCGGGCGAGCGCGGGATTGGCCGCCGGATCGGCGCAGTCGGCTGCGGGCCCTTCGCAACGCACGACCGCGTCGGCGACGGCGTTCAGGGCGGCGCAGACCCGGTTAAGCGAGGCGGCGGCCATCGCCTCGCCCTGACGACGGCGGGTCTCCGCGTCGAAGGCGGTGCGCGCCGTCGCGTCGTCGAGGCGGGCGACGGGCGGAGAGGGCGTCTCGCCCTGAGGGTCGTCGGCCACGGGATGAACGCGCGCGCCGTCGCGCCTGGACGCCCCCGGGGCCGCGAGCCCGAGGATGACCGAGGCGGCGAGGTCGTCGGCGAAGGCGCGGGCGTCCTTGTCGGAGCCGAACACCCCCATCGCCCGGCCCCAGACCGCGAGCCGGCCGGCCCAGCGATCGATCGCGCCGCCGAGTACGGGCGACGGCGAGGCGGCGATGTCGCTGAGCCTCGGCAGGTCGGCCGGCAGGGCGTCGGCCCAGTCGAGCCAGGCCTCGACGCGGGCGTCCGTCCAGCCAGAGGGGGTGACGGCGTCGATCACGCCGTTCGCCCGCTCCACCGCGCGTCGCTCCAGCCGCAACTCGCGGGTCAGGGCTTGGAAGCGGGGCGTGAAGCGCATGGGCGGGGCCTTTGACGGCGAACCCGCTGATTCTAGGCCCCGCCCTGCGGTCGTCGCAATAGATATGGCATGCGGGGCGCGGGTTACCCCCAAGATGTTGACGCGACGCCCTCCATCAGCGCGCTGGACGCGGCGCGGCGCGGTTTCTATGATTGGAGCCTGTTGGACCGGCCTCCCCGCCGGCGTGATTTCGGACTGGACCGCCTGTGCTCGGCAAGATCTTCGGTTGGACCTCGGGCGCGACGCTCGGGACCCTGTTCACCATCGCCAAGCGCGGCGAACTGGTCGGCACGGACGAGTTCGGCAACCGGTACTATCAGTCCAAGGACACCGTCAGCTACGACGGCCGTCGTCGGCGCTGGGTGGTCTACAACGGCTATGCCGAGGCCTCGAAGGTGACGCCGGACTGGCACGGCTGGCTGCACTACACCTTCGACGAGCCGCCGACCGAGGCGCCCCTGCCGCGCCGTCGGTGGGAGAAGGACTATCATCCGAACCTGACGGGCACGCCGATGGCCTGGCGTCCGCCGGGCTCGCTGGCCGCGGAGGCCGTTCGCCCAGCCGCGACCGGCGACTATGAGGCGTGGAAGCCCGAATGAACCGAATGCGTCTGCTCACCGTCGGCGCGGCGGCCCTGACCCTGGCGGTCGGGGGCGGAGTCGTCGCGGGCGGAATGCAGGACGCCCCGCCCCAGGACGCCGCACCTGCGGCCGATCCGGTCGCCGAGGCGATCCGCAAGGAGCTGAACGAGGAGCCTGCGCCGGCCGGTGATCCGGCCCCCGCCAATCCTGTGGCGATCACGCCGCCCGCGCCCGCCATCGAGACGGCCGCGATCGAGGACGAGGCGGCGACCGACGAGGACGAGGAAGAGGCGACCGACGAGGACGAGGAGGAGGGCGAGAGCGAGGAGGAGAAGGCAGCGCGCCTGGCTCCGGACGCCCCGACGCCACGCCAGCGTCGCCGCGTCGCCATCGTCGAGGCGATCGACAAGATCACTGCCGAGAGCATGCGTTTCGAGATCGAGGTCGGCGGGCGTCCTGTGCGCTTCAACCAGGCCCTGATCTTCACCGCGCGGGCTTGTGAAGTGTCGGCCGAGAACGAGCCGGTCGCGGACTCCATCGCCTATCTGGAGGTGACGCTGCAGCCGCGCGGGACGGTCCGGGCCGAGCCGCGCCAGATCTTCCGGGGCTGGATGTATGCCTCGACGCCCGCGCTCAGCGGGCTGCAGCATCCGATCTACGACGCCTGGGTGGTCGGCTGTAAGGCGTAGGCGACGGCTTGCGCTCCCGTGAGCGGGCGGGACAGGGCGGCGGCGTCGGGCTCGGCCTTCAGGGCGCGGTCCAGCATCTTGAGATAGACGAACTGCGGCGTCTCGATCAGGCCGAACTGGTCCAGGTGCGGCGTGCGGAACTGGGCGTCGAGCAGTCGCCAGCCGCCGCGTTTCAGCCGGGCCACGAGGTGAACGAGCGCGACCTTTGAGGCGTCGGTCGCGCGGCTGAACATGCTCTCGCCGAAGAAGGCGCCGCCGAGGGTCACGCCATAGAGGCCGCCGACAAGAGCTTCGTCCTTCCAGCACTCGATGGCGTGGGCGCGGCCGAGCGCGTGGAGCTCCAGATAGAGCCGCCGGATTGGGGCGTTGATCCAGGTGTCCTCGCGGCCGGGAGCCGAGGCCGCGCAGGCGTCGATGACGGCCCCGAAGGCGGTGTCGACGCGGACCTCGAACGGCTCGGCGCGCACGGTGCGGCGCAGGCGGGTCGGGATGTGGAGGCCGTCCAGAGGGATGACGCCCCGCATCTCCGGCTCAACCAGGAAGACGCGCGGGTCGTCGCGCGCCTCGCCCATCGGGAAGACGCCGCGGGCGTAGCAGCGGAGCAGGTCCTGGGCGGTGAAGGTTTCCACTTAAATCCTCCCCCGTTGGGGGAGGTGGCTCGGAGCGCAGCGGAGAGACGGAGGGGGCTTGCTCCACATTTCGCCGTGCGCGGCTTGCCCCCTCCACCGCTCCGCGGTCCCCCTCCCCCAATGGGGGAGGATTACTGCGCCCGCTTCTTGGCCCACTGTTCCAGCCAGTGGATGTCGTAGTCGCCGCTCAGGATGTCGGGCTCCTGCAGCAGGCGCTGGAACAGGGGGATGGTGGTGTCGATGCCGCCGACCACCATCTCGTTCAGGCTGCGCTTGAGGCGCGCGACGCACTCGGCGCGGTCGCGGCCGTGGACGATCAGCTTGCCGATCAGGCTGTCGTAGTAGGGCGGGATCGAATAGCCGGCGTAGATGGCGCTATCCAGCCGCACGCCCAGGCCGCCGGGGGCGTGGAAGTCGGTGACCATGCCCGGCGACGGGGCGAAGGTTTCCGAGTTCTCGGCGTTGATCCGCACCTCGATGGCGTGGCCCTCGAAGTGGATGTCCTCCTGGGTGAAGGACAGCGGCAGACCGGCGGCGATGCGGATCTGTTCGCGCACCAGGTCGACGCCGGTGATGGCCTCGGTGACCGGGTGTTCGACCTGGAGCCGGGTGTTCATCTCGATGAAGAAGAACTCGCCGTCCTCCCACAGGAACTCGATGGTGCCGACGCCCAGATAGCCGATCTTGCCGATGGCCTTGTTGACCGTCTCGCCGATCTTGACCCGTTCGGCGGCTGTCAGGGCAGGCGAGGGGGCCTCTTCCAGCACCTTCTGATGGCGGCGTTGAAGCGAGCAGTCGCGTTCGCCCAGGTGGACGACATTGCCGTGGCTGTCGGCTACGACCTGGATCTCGATGTGGCGGGGCTTCTGGAGGTAGCGTTCCATATAGACCGCGCCGTTGCCGAAGGCGGCCTTGGCCTCGGTCTGTGCGGTCTGGACGGCCTCGACGAGGTCGTTCTCGGTCAGGGCGACCTTCATGCCGCGCCCGCCGCCGCCGGCCGCCGCCTTGACGATCAGGGGAAAACCGATGGTCTTGGAAGCCTCGATCGCGGCCTCGACCGTCTCCACCTCGCCGGGCGAGCCGGGCACGCAGGGAATGCCCGCGTCCAGAGCCGTCTGCTTGGCGGTGATCTTGTCGCCCATGATCCGGATGTGTTCGGGGCGCGGGCCGATGAAGGTCATGCCGTGGGCTTCGACGATCTCTGCGAAGCGGGCGTTCTCCGAAAGGAAGCCATAGCCGGGGTGGATGGCCTGGGCCCCCGTGATCTCGGCGGCAGCGATGATCGAGGGGATGTTGAGATACGATTTGGCGGCCGGGGCGGGGCCGATGCAGACGCTTTCGTCGGCCAGGCGCACCCACATGGCGCCGCGGTCGGCCTCGGAGTGAACGGCGACAGTGGAGATGCCCATCTCCTTGCACGCCCGGTGGACTCGCAGCGCGATCTCGCCGCGATTGGCGATCAGGACTTTTGTGAACACCGGCTCAGGCCTCGAGCAGGACGAGGGGTTCGCCGAACTCGACCGGCTGGGCGTCGCCGACCAGCACCTCGACCACGACGCCGTCGCGGGGCGCGGTGATCGGGTTCATGGTCTTCATGGCTTCGACGATCAGCAGGGTCTGGCCCTTCTTCACCTTGTCGCCCGGCTGGACGAAGGGATCGGCTTCCGGCGAGGGCTGGAGGTAGACGGTGCCGACCATGGGTGACTTCACCTCTTCGCCCGACTTGGCGACGATGGTGGCGGGGTCCGATGGCATGGCGGCCGGAGCGGCGGCGGGCGCGGCCGCAGGAACGGGCGAGGGCGCAGTCGCAGCGGGCGCGGCGGCGTAGTGCATGATCGGCGCGGCGGTGATCTCGCGGGCCACCCGGATGCGCAGTTCGCCCCGTTCGACCTCGATCTCGGTCAGGGAGGTGTCGTTCAGGATGTCGGCCAGCTGGCGCACCAGGGCCGCGTCGATGACCTCGGACGGTTCGTTGTCGAGCTTCTTGTCGGTCGCCATGGAGAGCGTCGCCTTAATGTTCGGGGTTCAACGAGAGGGCTGGGCGCCGCGTTCCCGCGCCAGCCGGAGGGCGGCCTTGACCGCCAGTTCATAGGATTGGGCGCCGAAGCCGGCGATGACGCCGGTCGCCGCCAGCGAGACGTAGGAGTGCCGCCGGAATTCCTCGCGCGCGGCGGGGTTGGACAGGTGGCACTCGACCACCGGGATGGTCAGGGCCTTCAGCGCGTCCAGCAGGGCGATGGAGGTGTGGCTGTAGCCCGCCGGGTTGATGACAAGCGCCGAGGCCTCGGTGCTCGCCTCCTGCACCCAGTCGATCAGCTCGCCTTCGCGATTCGACTGGCGGAAGACCACGGTCGCGCCCTCGGCCGCCGCCTCGCAGATCGCCTGGACGTCGGCCAGGGTCTCGCGCCCATAGATGTGCGGCTCGCGCACCCCCAGGAGGTTGAGGTTGGGCCCGTTCAGGACGTAGAGGACGGGGGTTTCGGGCATTCGCTCCGGACGGGCGGTTGGCGCGGTGAAGCGGCGCCTTTTAGCGGAACCGGGCGCGGCGTCAAAGCCGACGCATCCCCCGCGTGAAGAAAGATTGACGTAGCGGCATGCGCATCCAGGTCAACGGCGAGGATCGGCAGGTGTCTGCGACCACGGTCCAGGGGCTGGTGGAGGAGCTGGGCTTCGACATCCGCAAGGTCGCGGTGGAGCGAAATCTGGCGATCGTGCCGAGGTCGCTGCACGCCGAGACGGCGCTGGCCGAGGGCGACCGGATCGAGCTGGTTCAGTTCGTCGGCGGGGGATGAGGCGCTCTTTCTGGAGCTCGTTGGACTCTGGGCGTACCGAGTCCAACGAGTGCATTTTTCATACCATGAACTAAGAACGTTGTTTAAGTCACTGTCTTATCATCGTCAAAAGCTTCTGCGGCGCGATGAGCAGCGGTTGCACTCCATCGTCTCGGCCGCCGGGTCGTTCGTGATCGGCGGCTTGCAAGGATGGTTTCGTCGCAGGAGCGAAGCGCCTAGATACGGGCCATGAACGCGCCCTTCACTCCGCCCGCCGTGACCGCCGCCGACGATGCCTGGACCGTCGCCGGGCGGACGTTTTCGTCCCGCCTGATCGTGGGGACGGGCAAGTACAAGGACTACGCGCAGAACGCCGCCGCGGCGGAGGCCGCAGGCGCGGAGATCGTCACCGTCGCTGTGCGTCGCGTGAATCTGACCGACCCGAACCAGCCGATGCTGGTCGACTATGTGAAGCCCGATCGCTTCACCTTCCTGCCCAATACGGCGGGCTGCTTCACCGGCGAGGACGCGGTGCGGACCCTGAGGCTGGCGCGGGAGGCCGGCGGGTGGGACCTGGTCAAGCTGGAGGTGCTGTCCAACACGGCGCACCTGTATCCCGACATGATCGAGACGCTGAGGGCGCTCGACCTGCTCATCAAGGACGGCTTTCAGGTGATGGTCTATTGCACCGACGACGTCGTCATGTGCCGCAGGCTGGAAGAGGCGGGGGCGGCGGCGATCATGCCGGCGGCGGCGCCGATCGGCTCGGGATTGGGGCTGCAGAACCGGGTCAACATCCGACTGATCGTCGAGCAGGCCAAAGTGCCGGTGCTGGTCGACGCGGGCGTGGGCACGCCGTCGGATGCGACGCTGGCGATGGAGCTCGGCTGCGACGCCGTGCTGATGAACACGGCCATCGCCGAGGCCAAGGACCCGATCCTGATGGCGTCGGCCATGAAGCATGCGGTCATCGCCGGGCGCGAGGGCTATCTGGCCGGGCGGATGGCGAAGCGGATGTACGCCGATCCGTCGTCGCCGCTGGCGGGGCTGATCTGACGCGACGCTTGGCCACGCGGCCCGGCTGACGCAGGATGGCGACGGGTGGGAGACGAGAGATGCGATCCAGGTTTCTGGCGTGCACGGCAGCCGCCCTGTGTCTGACCGCTCCGGCGGCGGTGGCTGACGCGACCCAAGCCGCAGCCGACGCGGCGGCGAGCGCGGCCCTGATCCAGAACCCGCGGGGATGCGGGACGGTGGGGTCGGTGCTGGACGCGGCCGATCCGGTGAACATGATCATGGTCGATGGGTTTGGCGGAGCGACCTTCGCCGTCGACACGACCAACCCGGAGGCGCAGGCCTGGTTCGACCACGGGGTCCGGCTGCGCTGGGCCTTCGAGCACAAGGAGTCGGTCCGGGCGTTCCGCAAGGCCCAGGCGCTGGACCCGGACTGCGGCATGTGCGCCTGGGGCGAGGCGTGGGCGCTGGGACCCAATCTGAATGGCGGCGGCACCGACGAGGCCTCGGCGCGTGAGGGGCGTCGGCTGGCGCAGCTGGCGCGGCGCAAGGCGCGGGATGCGACCCCGGTGCAGCGCCAGATGATCGACGCCCTGATCCAGCGCTATTCCGGCTTCAAGTCCAGCCGCGATGTGCGGTTCGCCCGCGCCATGGACAGGATCGAGCGGGCCAACCCGGACGAGCCCCTGATCGCGGCGGTCACCGCCGACGCCTGGATGCTGAAGGCCGACGAGTGGTGGGATGACGAGGGTCAGGCCGCCGATCCCGGCATCACGCGGGCGATGGAGATCCTAGAAACGTCGCTGGAGAAGGCGCCGAACGATCCGGGGACGATCCACCTCTATATCCATCTGACCGAATGGTCGGACGATCCGCACAAGGCCATTCCCTATGGCGAGCGGCTGGCGGCGCTGGCCCCCTCGGCCAGCCATCTGGTGCACATGCCCTCGCACACCTTCTACCGGGTGGGGCGGTACCGGGACGCGATGACGTCCAACGTCAACGCCGTGGCGCTGGACCAGCGATACAATGAGCTGGCGACGCCGCCCGGCGGCATTCCCGGCATGCCGCTGCACGCGCACAACATCCACTTCGGCATGGGCGGGGCGCTGATGGCGGGCGGGGCCGAGCCCGGCCTGATGCTGGCTCAGCGGTTCCTGGCGACCTATCCCGACATCCCGGCGGACAATCTTTGGCGGCAGATGATGGCGCACAACGCCTATGCTGTCTTTGGCCGCTTCGGGTCGACCGGTCAGATGGCCTCGCTGCCAGAGCCGCCGCAGGATCGGCCGCTGATGCGGGCCAGCTGGCGCTATGCGCGGGGCGAGGCGGCGGCGCGGGCACACGACGCGCGCGCCATCCGGGCCGAGGCCGAGGCGATCCGCGCCATCCGAGACAGCGACGCTGTCACGGGACCGCGAGCGAGCGACACCAGGGCCTTCGTGGAGGTGTTCCAGCGGGTGCTGGAGGGCCGCGCGGCCATGATCGAGGGCAATCCGGCGGCGGCGATCGTCGCCTATGGCCGCGCCGCCGAGATTCAGGGGCAGGGCGAGGAGGGGGGCGATCCGCCGGTGATCTGGTACCCCACGCGCCGCAGTCTGGCCGCCGCGATGCTGGCGAACGGCGACGCGACCGGGGCCAAGGGCAAGATCGAGGAACTGCTGATCGACTGGCCGAGCGACCCCTACAGCCTGTGGATCCTCGCCGAGGCGGAGAGCGCGCTGGGGAACGCGGCGGCGGCCGAAGCGGCGGCGGCGCGCAGCCGGGTCGAGTGGGTCGGCGGGGCCAAGACGCTGGCGCTCGCCTGAGCCGACCTATTCGACCGTGCTGCCCCGGGTTTCGCCGACGCGGGCGGCCAGCGCCGCGCCCATGAAGCGGTCCAGGTCGCCGTCAAGCACGCCCTGGGTGTCCGAGGTCTCGACCTCGGTCCGCAGGTCCTTGACCATCTGATAGGGCTGCAGAACGTAGGATCGGATCTGGTGGCCCCAGCCGATATCGGTCTTGGCGTCCGCCAAGGCCTGCGCCGCCGCCTCGCGCTTCTGCAACTCCAGTTCGTAGAGGCGCGCGCGTAGCATCTTCCAGGCCTGCTCGCGGTTCTGGTGCTGGGAACGCCCCGCCTGACAGGCGACGACCGTATTGGTCGGCACGTGGGTCAGGCGCACGGCCGAGTCGGTCTTGTTGATGTGCTGACCGCCCGCGCCGGACGCCCGATAGGTGTCGGTGCGCACATCGGCCGGATTGATGTCGATCTCGATGGCGTCGTCCACGACCGGCGAGACCCCGATCGAGGCGAACGATGTGTGGCGCTTGGCCGCCGCGTCGTAGGGGCTGATGCGGACCAGGCGGTGGACGCCGGATTCGGACTTCAGCCAGCCATAGGCGTTGGGGCCCTTCACCTGGATGGTGGCGGACTTGATGCCCGCCTGTTCGCCGGCTTCCTCGGCCTCGACCTCGACCTCATAGCCGTGGGCCTTGGCCCAGCGGGTGTACATGCGCAGCAGCATGCCGGCCCAGTCGTTGGACTCAGTGCCGCCGGCGCCGGAGTTCACTTCCAGATAGGCGTCGTTGCCGTCGGCTTCGCCCGACAGCAGGGCCTCCAGCTCGGCGCGGGCGGCGCGTTCCTTGATGGCCTTCAGCTGGGCGCGCGCTTCCTCCAGCGTCGCCTCGTCGCCTTCCTCGTCGGCCATGTCGGCGAGCATCACGCCCTCCTCCAGGCCGGTCTCCATCTCCTTGACGGCGTTGATCTGGGCCTCGAGGCGCGAGCGTTCGCGGCTCACGGCCTGGGCCTCGTCGGGCTTGTCCCACAGGGTCGGATCCTCGACCCGGGCGTTCAGCTCATCGAGCTTTCTGACGGCGACATCCCAGTCAAAGACGCCTCCTGAGCAGAGCAACGCTCTGCTCGATGTCGGCCTTCATGGCCTCGACATCCGGTCTCATGGATTGCTCCGGTGTTGGTTGGAGGCGGGGAGATAGAGGGGTTAGGGCGGAGTGGCTAGTGGCTAGTGGCTGGTGATGTGTGACTGGTGGTTGGTGACTGGTTTGTGGCGGCCGACCGCCGGGTTCTCAACTCCAACCACTAGCCACTAGCCACTAATCACCAACCACCTCAGAACAGCCCATCGAGATCCTCGGCCGGTTCCTGGCGTTGGGGCTGGGGCGGCGGCTGGGCCGGACCCTGGCCCTCGGAGGCCGCAGCCGCCTCCTGCTCGCGACGGATCACGTCGTTGTAGTTCTGGGGACCGGTCGGCGTGGCGGGGCCGCGCTCCTGCTCGCGCTCTTCCTCGCGGCGGCGCTCGGTGCCGGGACGGAAGGCCTCCTCGATGCCGCGCACGGTGCGGAAGACGGCGCCGCGCGGTTTGACGAACGGCCGGGCCGGACGCTCGCGCAGCGCGTCTTCCATGAAGTCGATGAAGATCGGCACGGCGGCCGAAGCGCCGGCCTCGCCAGAGCCCAGCGACCGGTTGTCGTCGAAGCCGACGTAGATGCCGACCACGATGTCGGTGGTGAAGCCGACGAACCAGGCGGAGCGATACTCGTTGGTCGTGCCGGTCTTTCCGCCGACCCATTCGCCCAGGCTGCGGGCGCTGGCGGCCGTGCCGCGTTGAACGGCGCCCTGCAGCATGGAGCTGATCTGATAAGCGGTGATGGGGTCGATGACCTGGGTTCCGCGCGGCTCCAGGAAGGGCGAGGCCTGGCCGGTGAAGGCGCGGCCGCAATCGCGACAGCGTCGTTGATCCGCGCGATAGATGGTCTCGCCGTCGCGGTCCTGGACGTACTCGATCAGATAGGGGTTCACGCGACGACCGCCGTTGACGAAGGCGGCGTAGGCGGCGGTGATGTCCAGCGCTGTGACCTCGCCGGCGCCGAGCGACACCGACAGGTTCGGCTGGAGGTTTTCCGCCACGCCCATGCGGGCCGCCAGATCGACGACCTTGTCCATGCCGATGGAGTTGGCCAGGCGCACCGTCATGACGTTGCGCGACAGCTCCAGCCCGCGCCGCAGCGTCTGGGGGCCGTAGTACTGGCGGCTGTAGTTTTCCGGTGTCCACCGCTGGCCGTTCGGACCGCCCGCGAAGCTAATGGGACCGTCCACCACGATAGAGGCCGGGGTGAAGTCGCCTTCCAGCGCGGCGGCATAGACGAAAGGCTTGAAGGAAGAACCCGGCTGACGCTCGGCCTGGGTCGCGCGGTTGAAGCTGGACAGGGCGAAGGAATAGCCGCCGACCATCGCTAGCACGCGGCCCGACTGCGGCTCGATGGCGACCAGAGCGCCGTTGACGTTCGGGATCTGCTTGAGCGCGAACTGGCCGTTTCGGGGTTCCACGAAGATGAGGTCGCCGCGGCGCAGTTGCCGGTTGGCGTTGGCCCAGGCGGCGTCCTCGACGATCAGGGTTCCCGTGTCGTCGTCCCGAGCGGTGCGGACGCGAACGGTATTGCCGGACACGCTCTCGACGGCGGCCGCGCGCCATTCGCGGCGCTCGGGCGGGGCGGCCTGACGGAGCGCCTGGGCCTGCCAGCCCGGCGCAAAATCGGTCGTGCCCCAGGGGCCGCGCCAGCCATGGCGGCGGTCGTAGTTCTCGAGCCCGCGCATCAGGGCGTCGCGCGCCGCGGTCTGGAGCGACGGATCGAGCGTCGTGCGCATGTAGAAACCGCCGGCGTTCAGCTGGTCGCCGAAGTCGGGATTGGCGCGGGCGATGCGTCGCGCCTCCTCAACGAAGAAGTCTGCGTCCTGATACTCGGCCCGGCGCGGCGCTTCGCGGGTGGTCAGGGGCGTGGCCACGGCCGCGTCATAGGCCGCCTGGGTCAGGAACTGGTTCTGCAGCATCTCGCCCAGAACCCAGTCGCGACGGCCCTTTGCGGCCTCGGGATGGCGCTTGGGATGGTAGTTGTTCGGCCCCTTGGGCAGGGCGGCGAGGAAGGCGGCTTCCTCGGGCGTCAGCTGCTGCAGCGACTTGCCGAAATAGTTGAAGGCGGCTGAGGCCACGCCGTAGCTGCGGTAACCGAGAAAAATCTCGTTCAGATAGAGCTCGAGAATCTGCTCCTTGGACAGCGTCGCCTCGAGGCGGCTGGAGAGGATGGCTTCCTTCAGCTTGCGGCCGATGGTGGACTCGTTCGTCAGCAGGACGTTCTTGGCGACCTGCTGGGTGATGGTCGATCCTCCCTCCAGACGCCGGCCGGTCGCGGCGTTGAAGATGTTCTTGAACATGGCCCGGCCGAGGCCCGAGACGTCGATGCCGCCATGCTGGAAGAAGTTGCGGTCCTCTGCGGCGAGGAATGCCTGCACCAGCTGTGGCGGGATCTGCTCATAGGGCACATAGATCCGACGTTCGTCCGAAAACTCGCCGATCAGGGTGCCGTCCCCCGCATAGACGCGCGTAGCCGTCGGCGGGCGGTAGTCGGCCAGCTCGGAGGCGTCCGGCAGATCGTGCAGCAGCCAGGCGGCGTAGACGGCCACGATCAGCCCGGCGAGCGCGATGGCGCCCAGCAGGGCTACGCCCGCCATCACGAACCAACGCTCCGCAACCTTCACTTCGTGGCTTCTCCGACTGACGCCCGAGAGCGGGTTTAGCCCGCGCCGGGGCCGTCGCAAAGGCCGGAAACGGCTTGTCGGGTCAGCCGCCGTTCGCGGGCAGTCCGGCGATCATCGTTCCGCCGGCGGGCTGGCTGAAATAGCGGTCGATGCCCTCGGCCACGGCGCGCATCAGCCGTTGGCGACGGCGGTTATCGGCCAGCGCCCGCTCGTCGTCCGGGTTGGTCATGAAGCCCATCTCGAGCAGCACGGCCGGGACGTCAGGGGCCAGCAGCACGGCGAAACCGGCGTCGCGGTGGCTGCGGCGCAGCAGCGGGTGATCGGCCGCCTCAATGTGGGTGAGGAGCACCCGAGCGAACTGGGCCGAGCGGTTCTGGGTCGCCCTCTGCGTCATGTCCAGCAGGATGCGGTCGACCGACGGGTCCCGGCCCGGCAGATGCAGGTCGCGGTGCCAGTCTTCCGACCGCGTGACCTCGCGCACGGCGCGCGAGGCGCCCTGTTCGGACAGGGTGTAGACGGAGGCGCCCCGCGTGGCCGGATCGGCCCCGGCGTCGGCGTGCAGCGAGATGAACAGGTCGGCGTCGGCCTGCCGCGCGATGCGGACGCGGCGGTTCAGGGCGACATAGGCGTCGGTTTCCCGCGTCAGCAGCACACGATAGCGGCCGGTGCGGTTCAGCTCGTCACGCAGGGCGAGCGCGGCGGCCAGGGTGACCTCGCTCTCGTTGCGATCCGCGCCGCGTGCGCCCGGGTCGTGCCCGCCGTGGCCGGCGTCGATGACGATCAGCGGACGTTCGGCGCGTCGCACAGGCGCACGGCGCGGCTCGCGCACCGACGCCGTCGCGGCCCCGCCCGTCGAGGCGATGTCGATGACGTAGCGGTAGTGGGCGACCCCGTCGCCCGGCGGCAGCAGAAAACGGCGCTCGATGCGGGCCGTGCGCGCCAGTCCCAGCTGAACGCGGGAGGCCGAACCCGACGGGCTGACCCGCCAGTCGCGCACCAGGCCCGTGCCGGCCCCGTCTACGCCCCGGCCTGCGCCAACCCCGGCGAGCGTCAGGACGAGGCGGCCGTTGTCCCCGGCCTCGATGACTTCGCCGCGCGCGGAGCGGTCCAGATCGATGACCACGCGGGTTCGGGAGGCGTCCCCGCCGAAGCGCACGGCGCGGACGTCTCCGGTCGCACCGGACGCCATGCCTTGCCCCGCCACCGCCAGCACAGCGGCCAGGATGCCGAAGGCGAGCAGGGTCATGGCCCACTCGCGCAGGCCCCAGGCGGACAGGTTGAAACGCAACGGACGCGACATTCTGACGGCGACCCACCATTATCGTTGCCGGCATCATGACCGATCGCGGTGAGCATGGGGTTAAGGCGGTCGGAAAAGACCTGCGCCTTTTCATTCACGTCCGGCATGCTTATGCTTGTGTCTGTCCGCGAACGATCGCGCTCCTGTCCTGATGGACCGGCGCGGCCCCGGCGCGGCGCACGCTTCCCGCCTTTCGAGACCGCCTCGGCCATGCCCGAGAATCGACGGAGCCGGGTCATTCCGAACCGGAGCCCTCGCCTTCGCGCGGGACCGCTCCAGGACCGACCAGAACCCATGGGCCCAACCGCCTGCGCAACCCTCCGACCGTCAGCCCAACCCGGGCCGGTCGCCGTCATCGGCCTCGGCCGTGACCGGGGAACTGCGCGCGACGTGAGCGCCTCCTACCCCATTCGGCGAGCCGCCATGACCCCGCACCTGCGGGCCGGCCGAGCGCGCCAGAGAGAAAGCTTCAATGTCCAAGACAATGCTGATCGATGCAGCGCACGCGGAGGAAACCCGCGTCGCCATCGTGGACGGCCGCCAGGTTGAGGAATTCGACTTCGAGTCGAAGACCAAGCGCCAGCTTCGCGGAAACATCTACCTCGCCAAGGTCACGCGCGTAGAGCCCAGCCTGCAGGCCGCCTTCGTCGAGTACGGCGGCAACCGCCACGGCTTCCTGGCCTTCAACGAAATCCACCCGGACTACTACCAGATCCCGGCGGCCGACCGCGAAGCCATCGCGGCCGAGGCCCATTCGGACGAGGACGACCAGGACGACCTGGGCCGCGAGTCCGACGACGGCGAATCCGAAGGCGGCATGGCCGAGGAGGAACGCCTGAAGCGTCGCCTGATGCGGCGCTACAAGATCCAGGACGTCATCAAGCGCCGCCAAATCCTGCTGGTCCAGGTCGTCAAGGACGAACGCGGCGGCAAGGGCGCGGCCCTGACCACATGGCTCTCGCTGGCCGGCCGCTACTGCGTGCTCATGCCCAACACCGGCAAGGGCGGCGGCATCAGCCGCAAGATCACCCAGGCCTCCGACCGCAAGCGGCTGAAGGCCGCCGCCGCCGCGCTGGACGTGCCGCGCGGCATGGGCCTGATCATCCGCACGGCCGGGGCCAAGCGCACCAAGGCCGAGATCAAGCGCGACTATGAGTATCTGCTGCGGCTGTGGGAGACGATCCGCGAGACGACGCTGGCCAGCCACGCGCCGTCGCTGATCTACGAAGAAGAAAACCTGGTCCGCCGCGCCGTGCGCGACATGTTCGACAAGGACTTCGACGGCATCCAGGTCGAGGGCATCGAGGGCTTCAAGGAGGCGCGCGACTTCATGCGCGTGCTGATGCCGTCGCAAGCCAAGAAAGTGCACCTGTATCAGGGCTCCAAGCCCCTGTTCGCCGCCTACGGCATCGAGGAGCTGCTGACCCAGATCCATCAGCCGGTCGTGCCGCTGAAGTCCGGCGGCTATCTGGTCATCAACCAGACCGAGGCGCTCGTCGCCATCGACGTCAACTCTGGCCGCGCCACCAAGGAACGCAATGTCGAGGCCACGGCCTTCAAGACCAACTGCGAGGCCGCGGTCGAGGCCGCGCGTCAGCTGCGCCTGCGCGACCTGGCCGGTTTGATCGTCATCGACTTCATCGACATGGACGAGTCCAAGAACAACCGGACCGTCGAACGCATCCTGAAGGACGAGCTGGCCCGCGACCGGGCGCGCATCCAGATGGGCCGCATCTCGGGCTTCGGCCTGATGGAGATCAGCCGCCAGCGGCGTCGCCTGGGCGTGATCGAAGGCGCCACCGAGGTCTGCCCGCACTGCGCCGGAGCCGGCCGCGTCCGGTCCGCCGAGAGCGCCGCCTTGATGGTGCTGCGCGCCGTGGACATCGAGGCAGGCAAGAACGGCGCGGGCGTGATCAATCTGAAGGTCTCGTCCGCCGTCGCCCTCTACATCCTGAACCACAAGCGGGATTACCTGCAGACGCTTGAGAAGACCCGCGGCCTGGCCGTGGTCATCCAGATCGACGACCGCCTCGGCCAGGGCGAGAGCGCGATCGAGCGGACCGAGACCAACGAGGACTTCACCCCGCCCGAGACGACGATCTCGCTGGCCGATCTGGACGACGACTTCGACGACGCGGTCTTCGAGGACGAGGAAGACTCCGACGACGAAGACGACATCGTGCTCGACGACGAGGACGAGGACGATCTGGACCGCGAGGACGCCGACGACGACGAGCCGCGCGAACGGGCCGAGCGTCACGACGGCGAGGGCCGCCGCGGCCGGGGTCGCCGTCGTCGCGGCGGCCGTCGCGACGAGGCGCCGGTGGAGGACGCCGCTCCGGCGAACGACGATGACGACGCCGACGGCCGCCGCCGTCGACGCGGCCGTCGCGGCGGACGCCGCATCCGCGAGGACGGCGAGGGCGATACGGGTTCGAGCGCCTTTTTCTGGGTGCGCGGCCGCACGCCGTCGCTGGAAGACCCCTATGTCTGGTTCGATCCGTTGAACCCGCAACCGCGCGGCGAACGCGGCCCTGCACCGGCTTCGACCGAGGCGGAAGGGGATCGTCCGGCCCGCACGCCGGAAAGCCTGGACGCCGGCGTGTCCGGCGACCGCGAGGGCGGCCGTCGCCGTCGCCGCCGCGGCCGGGGTCGCGGCCGGGATCGCTTCGAGCAGGATGATGCGGGCGCCACGGAAACGGCCGATGCCGTCGCCGCCGAGACCGAAGGCCCGGTCGCCGATGCCGCCCCCGCCATTCCCGCCGAGCCGCAGCGGCGTCGCGTGCGCCGCAAGTCTGCGGCGGCCACGGCTGCGGTCGAAACAGACGCCGAACCCGTGGAAGCGGTCGTGGATGAGGAAGCCGTCGCCGCAGCCGGGCCGGACCCCGAGACGGTCCCGGAGGTCGCTCCGGAACCCGTGGCGGAGCCCGAGCCGAGGCCGGAACCCGAGCCCGTGGCGGCTGTCGCCGAGCCCGAGCCGGCTCCTGCCGCGCCGAGCCTGACCGAGATCATCGCCAACGATCCGGCGCAGATCACCGCACCCCCGCCCAAGCCGAAGCGCGGGTGGTGGCGCCTGTGACCGATCCGCACTAGCTTGGGGAGACGAGGCGGGGGCGCCTGTCTGAGGAGTTCGCCATGATCGGGCTGACCCGTCTCGCCTTGAAGCCCCTGACCGGGCTGATCGCCGCCGCGGCCATGGTCGTGGTGGCCTCGCCCGCCTCGGCCCAGTCGACCATCCGGGACACCGAGGTCGAGGGCATTATCCGCGAGTGGTCCGACCCCGTCTTCACGGCCATGGGTCTGGAGCCCGATCAGGTCGAGGTCCTGCTGGTCGCCGACAATGACCTGAACGCCTTCGCCACGCGCGGGCGGATCATGGGCATCAACACCGGCCTGATCCTCCGGACCGAAAACCCGAACCAGCTGCTGGGCGTCATCGCGCACGAGGCCGGGCACATCAAGAACCGCCACACCCTGCGAGACGGGGCCTCGTCGGCCGGGATGCAGCCGTTTCTGATGTCGATGGCGCTGGGGGCTCTGGCCGTGTTGGCGGGCGAGCCGGGGGCCGGCGCGGCCCTGTTGGGCTCGGGCCAGTACTTCGGCACGCTCGGCGCCCTGCGCTATCTTCAAGGCCAGGAGGGCGAGGCCGACATCACCGCCGCGCGCGGTTTGGAGGCCGCAGGCGAATCCGGACGCGGCCTGGTCGAGTTCTTCGAGAACTTCCGCAGCCAGGAGGTCTTCTCCGACGCGCGCCGCTTCCCCTATTTTCGAAGCCACCCTCTGTCCGGCGAGCGCATCGAGGCGCTGAGGCGGCCGGTGGAGGCGATGTCCAATTACGATCGCGTCGACAGCCCCGAGCGCATGGCGCAGCACGCGCTGATCCGGGCCAAGATCCAGGCCTTCATGAACCCGCCGACCCAGACGTATCGGACCTATCTGGAGAGCGACACCTCGTTCCCCGCGCGATATGCCCGCGCGATCGCCTGGTATCGGGACGGACAGACGCAGCGCGCGCTGGACGCCACCGAGGCCCTGATCGCCGCGGACCAAGACAACCCCTACCTCTGGGAGCTGAAAGGTCAGATCCTCTTTGAGGAGGGACGCCCGAACGAGGCCATCGCCGCCCACCGGCGGTCCGTCGAACTGCTGCCCGAGGCGCCGCTGCTGCGGATCAACCTGGCGCACGCCCTGATCGAGACCAACGACTCGGGCCAGCTCGACGACGCCGTCGAGAACCTGAAGTTGGCCACCGCCCGCGAGCCCGACAACACCCTGGCCTGGCGTCTTCTGTCCCAGGCCTATTCGAGCCAGGGCAAGGAGGGCGAGGCGAGGCTGGCGTCGGCGGAGTTCTATTTCGCCGCGGGCGGCCAGGAGCAGGCGACGCAGTTCGCCCTCCGCGCCCGCGATCTGCTGCCACGCGGCTCCATCGAATGGCGTCGCGCCATGGACATCGTGCTGGCGTCCGGGGCCACGATGGACGACATCGACGATCTGGATCGCCGCCAGGAACGCCAGCGCGGAACCGTCATCGCCGCGCCCGGCGCCTGATCTCCGACGTCAACGGGACCCTTAATGACCGACGAAACGCCTTCGCCGATCCCGCCCGCGCGCGATCCCCTGGCCTTCTTCGCCTCCGGCAGAGGAGGAGCCCTGGCGGTCGCCCTGTCGGTGGTCGCGCTGGGGCTGGCGGCCGCGCCATACGCCACCGGCGGGGGGTTCGGGGACAGGGTTCGCGCCTATCTGATCGCCAATCCGCAGGTTCTGGACGAGGCGGTGCAGGCCCGCCAACAGGGCGAGGAAGCCAAGCGCGTCGAGACCATCAACGCCGCCGTGACGGCCAATGCGGCGCTGCTTGCGCCCGACCCGCGCGATCCCGCCGTCGGCCCGGCGGACGCCAAGGTGACCGTCATCGAGTTCTTCGATTACCGCTGCCCGGGCTGCAAGGCGGTGTCGGAGGAGTATCTCGCCCTGATCCGCGACCACCCGGACGTGCGCTTCGTCTTCAAGGAGTGGCCGATCCTGGACCGGGGCGACGACACAACGTCGAACTACGCCGCTCGGGCCGCGCTGGCCGCCCACGCCCAAGGGCGCTATCTTCAGGTTCATCAGGCTCTGATGGCGGAACCGGCGCTGGATTTCGAAGCGGTGGATCGCATCCTGAGCGAGAACGGCGTCGATCTGGCGCGCGCCCGAGCCGTGATCGGCTCGCCGGACACGGACGACCAGATCGCCGACATCAACGCGGCCGGTCAGACGCTCGGCCTGGTTGGGACTCCGACTTTCCTGATCAACGGCCGGACGACCGCAACCATCAACCCGGTCGAGGTGTCGGCGGCGATCGAAGCGGCGAAGCGGAGCTGAGGCCGGTCAGACGGTCTTCATCTCGATGGTCTGCGGCGCGCTGGCCACCGGCGTCGGGGCCGGAGCAGCGGCCGTGGCGGGCGCCTCGACCGGAGCGGGACGCGGGGCCGGGGCGGCCGGCGCCGGCGTGTCGCGGCGGCTTTGCAGCACACGACCCTGGAAGTAGGCGCCGATGTCGATCGACAGCTGTTCGGCGGTGATGTCGCCATCGACGTAGGCCGTCGAGATCAGTTTGACCTGCTTGCCGGAGACGGCGCCGACGACGCGGCCGCGAACCTCAAGATAGTCTGCGGTGACGGCGCCTTCGATGGCGCCGGTCTCGCCGACGATCAGGCGGCCGACGCGGACGTCGCCCTTGATCGCGCCATCGACCTGAAGGTCGCCCGCGCCCGAGACGTTGCCGTCGAACTGAAGGTCCGAGGACAGGGTCGACAGGCCGCGCGAAGAGGCGATCGGCGAGGGGGCCGGAGCGGCCGGCGTGGGCGCGCGAGAGGAACTCGGCGACGGCAGATCCGGCAGGGGCGGGATCGGCGGGGCGTTCGACGGACGGTCGGGCGTGGCGGCGGGTTTGGCTTTACTGAACAAGGGTGTCTCCGGCTCTCATGAATCGGGCGGGATTTTGCGGACGTCCGTTCATCCACACCTCGTAGTGCAGATGCACGCCGGTCGAACGACCGGTGGAGCCCATCGCCCCGATGCGCTGGGTCAGGCCGACGCGCTGGCCGGTCCGCACGGCGATCGAGTTGAGATGGGCGTAGCGGGTCTTGAAGCCTTGGCCGTGGTCTATCTCAACGGTGTTGCCATAGCCTGAACGAACGCCCGCGAAAGACACGATTCCGGGAGCGGTGCTGTAGATCGGCGTGTTCAGCGGCGCGGCGAAGTCCTGACCCTGATGAACCGCCGGTCGGCCATTGAACGGGTCGAAGCGCACGCCGAAGCTGGATGTCGTGCGGGCGTTGGTCGGCCGGTCGAAGGGGAGGGTCTCCGCCGCATCGGCGAGGCGGCGCATCTCGGTCAGATTGTCGGCGGCGTGACGAATGCGGACGGCGAACGGTTCGTCGACGTCGAGAATGGTGGCGAGAGCCTTGGCGTCGTCGGCCTCGACGAGCGGTCCGCCCAGCGCCGAACCGGTCGGGGCGTAGGCGGCGGGGTTCAGCCCCGCCAGACGAAAGGCCAGGCGCAGGCGTTCGGCGCGCGACTGGGCGAAGTCGCCGGCGCGCTCGATCAGGCGCTCCTGGTCCATGCGGACGGCGACGATGCGCTGGACCGGCGTGGCGGCCCCTTCTGGCGGAGCGGGGGTGGGGGCCATGACGGTCTCGGCCCCATCGACGCCGCGGAACATGCCCATGACGTTGGTCAGCGCAGCGTGCCGACGCTCGACCATCTGGGCCATGTCATCGAGGCTGCCCGTGGTGGTCGACATGCGGATGACCGCCGTTTCCAGGCGGGCCTGAAGGTCGGCGTTCAGGCGCTCGGAGGCGGCGCGGGCGCGGGCGATCTCGTCATCGGCGCGACTGGCCATCACCATGTCGAAGATGAAGCCGCCCGAGGCGATCAGGGTCCAGGCTGCGCCGACGACAGCGACGGTCGCCATCATCATCTGCCGACCCGAGGTCAGAACATACCCGCGCGTCTCACCGTTCTGACGCAGATAAACGTGACGTTCCGGAAACCACCGGTCGATCAAAGAGCGTCGGGCCGCTCCCTGTTCTTCTACCATGTGAACACGCCCCCATGCACGGGAAGCGTTATCCGTGAACCGTTGCCCGGCGGCAATACCGTTCACGCAATCTTAACCATGTTGCGCGGCCAGGTTCGCGCGAACGAATCTTGAGAGGGTTAAAGTTCGCCTGTCGGGCGATTTGTTACATCTCTCGGTTTCATTCGTTGGACAGTAAAACCGTCCGCCGGCGGAGCAGCGTGCTTCAAAGCGCCTGGGCGGCGGCCAGAACTTCTTCGGCGTGGCCCTTGACCGAGACCTTGCGCCAGACGTGGCGGACGACGCCTGAGCCATCGATCAGGAAGGTGGCGCGTTCGATGCCCATGTAGGTCTTGCCGTACATGCTCTTCTCGACCCAGACGCCGTAGGCCTCGGTGACGCCGGTCTCCTCGTCCGACGCCAGGGTGACCTTGAGGTCGTATTTGGCCTTGAACTTGTCGAGCTTCTTCACCGGGTCCTTGGAGACGCCGATGACCGTGACGCCCGTCTTGGCGAAGGCGTCGGCGTGCTCGGTGAAATCCTTGGCCTCGTTGGTGCAGCCGGGCGTGTCAGCCTTGGGGTAGAAGTAGAGGACGGTCGGACCCGACAGGGTCGCGCGACCGCCGCCGTCGGCGGGCATGTCGAACGCGGGGGCCTTGGAGCCTTCGGTGATCTCGGTCATGGCAAGTCCTCTCAGATCGGCTTGACGAGCAGCAGCTTCTTCTTGCCGGCGGCGAGCTTGAGCACGCCCTCGGCGTTGACGTCGGACGCCTCGATAAGCCGAGCGCCGTCGGCGATCGCCTCGTCATTCAGTCGCAGGCCGCCGCCCTGGGCCAGGCGACGCGCCTCGCCGTTGGAGGCCGTCAGGCCTGCGCGTGTCGCGACGGCGGCGATCATGGTGCCGATGACTTCCGACGAAGGCAGTTCGACGGTCGGCAGGTCGCCGGACACGGCCCCCCGTTCGAAGGCCGCCTCGGCGCCTTCGCGGGCCGAGCGGGCGGCCTCGGCGCCGTGCAGCATGGTCGTGGCGGCGTCGGCGAGCGCCTTCTTGGCCTCGTTGATCTCAGCGCCCTGCAGCGACTCGTAGCGGGCGATCTCATCGAGCGGCAGGTCGGTGAACAGGCGCATGAAGCGGCCGACGTCGGCGTCTTCGGCGTTCCGCCAGAACTGCCAGTAGTCGAAGGGCGAGAGTTGGTCGGCGTTCAGCCACACCGCCCCTTGCGCCGTCTTGCCCATCTTGCCGCCCGATGCCGTGGTCAGCAGCGGCGTGGTCAGGCCGAAGGCGGCTTTCTGATCCACGCGTCGCACCAGGTCGACGCCGGAGACGATGTTGCCCCACTGGTCCGATCCGCCCATCTGCAGCGTGACGCCCAGCTTCCGGTTCAGCTCCAGGAAGTCCACCGACTGCATCAGCATGTAGTTGAACTCGAGGAAGGTCATCGGCTGCTCGCGCTCCAGCCGCAGCTTGACCGAGTCAAAGGCCAGCATGCGGTTGACCGTGAACTGGGTGCCGAAATCGCGCAGAAACTGGATGTAGCCGTAGCCCGACAGCCAGTCGTCGTTGTTGACCATGACGGCGTCGCTCGGGCCGTCGCCGAAGGCCAGGAACTTCGAGAACACCTGTTTGATGCTGTCCAGGTTCGACTGAATCGTTTCGTCGGTGAGTTGGGGTCGCGAGGCGTCCTTGCCGGTCGGGTCGCCGACCTTGGTCGTGCCGCCGCCCATCAGGACGATGGGGCGATGCCCGGCCTGCTGCAGCCGGCGCAGCATCATGATCTGAATCAGGCTGCCGACATGCAGCGACGGGGCGGTGGCGTCGAAGCCGATGTAGGCGGCGATCACGCCGGCTTTCGCCGCCGCATCGAGCTCCGCCGGATGGGTGATCTGATGGATGTAGCCGCGCGCCTGCAGCGTCTGGAGGAAGTCGGACTGGAAGGCGGGCTCGGTCATGGCGTCAGGCGGGCTTGGCTTTGGGAGGAGGGGGCGTGTAGCACGACGGGATGCCGGAGCGAACCGACAGTCCGACGATGCTGGAAGTCCGGCTGAAGCCGCATCCGAGCTCGCCGGACAGCCCGATCGACACCCTAACCGTGCGGTTCGAGCGCGATGGCTTGGCGCTGTGGCTTCGGTTCATTGCCGAGGGACAGATGCCCGAGGTGGTATGGCCGGAAGACGCCGAGCCCGGTCGGGCCGACGATCTGTGGCGGCACAGCTGCTTCGAGGCGTTCGTCGAGGCCGACGACGGCTATGTGGAATACAATTTGTCGCCCTCGGGGCAGTGGGCGACCTATCGGTTCGACTCGCCCCGGCAGGGCATGCGGAACGCCCTGGAGGTCGCCATTCCCGGCCAGCTTGACCTGGCGCGGGACATGCTCGCGCTGGAGACGCGCATCGAGTTGCCGAACGGGGCGCGGCGGCTTGGGCTGTCCGCCGTCATCGAAGCCGTCGACGGCCGCTTCTCCTATTGGGCGCTCGCCCATCCGTCGGATAAGCCCGACTTCCACCATCCCGACTCCTTCGTCCTGGAGCTTCCATGAAGTTCGGCATCGACCGCCTGCTCGCCGATCCCGCCCTGCTGGCCCAGTTGAAGGGGCGTCGGGTGGCGCTGCTGGCGCATCCGGCGTCGGTGACGGCGAATCTGACCCATTCCATCGACGCCCTGATCGCGGCGGGCGTGACGATCAGCGCCGCCTTCGGCCCCCAGCACGGGATGAAGGGGGACCTGCAGGACAACATGATGGAGACGCCGGACGAGACCGATCCCGTCCACGGCTTTCCGGTGTTCAGCCTGTATGGCGAGGTGCGCAGGCCGACGGGGCAGATGCTGTCGACGTTGGACGTCATCCTGGTGGACCTGCAGGATCTGGGGTGCCGCATCTACACCTTCGTGACGACGCTGCTCTATGTGCTGGAGGCCGCCGCCGAGACCGGAAAGACCGTTTGGGTGCTGGACCGGCCCAATCCGGCCGGGCGGCCGATCGAGGGGCTGACGCTGAGGTCGGGCTTCGAGAGCTTCGTCGGCGCCGGCCCCATGCCGATGCGTCACGGCCTGACGATGGGCGAGATGGGCCGCTGGTTCATCGACCACTTCCGGCTCGACGTCGATTATCGCGTGATCGAGATGGAAGGCTACGATCCCGAGGCGGCTCCGGGCTTCGGCTGGCCGCTGGGTCAGAGGGAGTGGATCAACCCCAGCCCGAACGCGCCGAACCTGTCGATGGCGCGGTGCTATGCCGGCACCGTCATGCTGGAGGGCGCGACCCTTTCGGAGGGCCGGGGCACCACCCGGCCACTGGAGCTGTTCGGGGCCCCCGACATCGACGCCCGGGCCGTGATTGCCGAGATGCACCGCCTCGCCCCAGACTGGCTGGGCGGCTGCGTGCTGAGGGACATGTGGTTCCAGCCGACCTTCCACAAACACGTCGGCCAGCTGTGTTCGGGCGTGCAGATCCACGTCGAGGGGCCGCACTATGGCCACCACGCCTTCAGGCCGTGGCGGGTGCAGGCGCTGGGGTTCAAGGCGATCCGGCGGCTCTATCCGGACTACGACTTGTGGCGGGACTTTCCCTACGAGTACGCCTTCGACCGCCTGCCGATCGACACGATCAACGGCGGGCCAGGGCTGCGCGAGTGGGTCGACGACGCGGCGGCGACGCCGGGCGATCTGGACGCCCTGACCGTGCCGGACGAGGCGGCGTGGGACGCGGTGCGACGTTCCGTCCTGACCTACTGATCCCTCTTGATCGCTGACCGCCGGTCGCCTAGCTCGGTCGTCAGCGGACCGGGCCCCTCTGACGTCTGATGGCAGACGTGATGTCGGACCGCATCGAGTGATCTCGGTGCGCGACGACCCCCTCCCTGGTCGATCCCCTCATCGCGCGCCGAGGTCGCTCCTTGAACAAGGGGTGTCCTATGGACCTGATGAGTTTCGTCCTGGCCGACTGGCTGGGCAAGCCGGCCTGGATGTGGCTGGCCTTCATGGGCGTGGTCGTGGCGCTGCTGGTGCTCGACCTCGGCGTCCTGCACCGGGATCAGCACGAGATCGGTGTGCGCGAGAGCCTGCTGCTGTCGGGCATGTATATCGCCATCGCCCTGATGTTCGGCGGCTGGGTGTGGTGGGAGCTGGGCAGCCAGTCTGGCATCGAATACCTGACCGGCTTCGCGATCGAGAAGTCGCTGGCGATGGACAACGTCTTCGTCATCGCCATGATCTTCGGCTACTTCGCCATCCCGCGCGCCCTGCAGCACCGCGTGCTGTTCTGGGGCATCCTGGGCGTGATCGTGCTCAGGGCCCTGATGATCGGCGCGGGCGCGGCCCTGGTCAGCCAGTACGGCTGGGTGCTCTACATCTTCGCGGCCTTCCTGATCTTCACCGGGATCAAGATGTTCTTCGCCGGCGACGGCCACGCCGACGTGGGCGCCAATCCGCTGGTGAAGTGGATGCGCGGGCATCTGCGCATCACCGATCAACTGCACGGCCAGAAGTTCTTCGTGCGCGAGCCCCATCCGAGGACCGGCAGGATGGTGCTGTGGGCCACGCCGATGTTCCTGGCGCTGGTGATGATCGAGATCGCGGACGTGATCTTCGCGGTGGACTCCGTGCCGGCGATCTTCGCCATCACGACGGATCCCTACATTGTCTACACGTCCAATATCTTCGCCATCCTGGGCCTGCGGGCGCTCTATTTCGCCCTGGCGGCCATCATCCACCGCTTCGCCTATCTGAAGCAGGCGCTGGCGGTCCTGCTGGTGTTCATCGGCGGCAAGATCTTCGTCGCCGACCTGCTGGGCTGGGAGAAGTTCCCGGCCGAATGGTCGCTGGCCATCACCGCCGTGATCCTGACCGGCGGCGTGGTCTGGTCGCTGTGGAAGACCAAGGGGCAGCCGTCGGCGAAAGCCGCGCACTGAGGCCCGGAGCGGGCCCGTCTGATCTCGGTCAGGCGGGCTCGGCCTCCAGCCGCTTGTCGAGGTAGGCTCCGACGCGGGTCTCGACCGCCGAGAGGTGGTCCTGCCAGAAGTGGCTGGCGCCCTCTTCCAGCTCATAGTCGATGACGATGCCCTTCTGGGTGCGCAGCTTGTTGACCACGCGCTCGACCTCGATGGGCGGGACGATGGTGTCGGCCGTGCCATGCAGGAACAGGCCTGACGCCGGGCAGGGCGCCAGGAAGCTGAAGTCGTACATGTTCGACGGCGGCGAGACCGAGATGAAGCCGTCCGTCTCGGGGCGGCGCATCAGCAGCTGCATGCCGATGTAGGCGCCGAACTGATAGCCGGCGACCCAGGTCTGGGTGGCGGCGGGGTTGTTGGCCTGGAGCCAGTCCAGGGCAGTCGCCGCATCGGCCAGTTCGCCGATGCCGCTGTCGAACTCGCCCTGGGACTTGCCGACGCCGCGGCTGTTGTAGCGCAGGGTGGCGAAGCCGCGCTTGACGAACAGCTGGTACAGGGTGACCGCCACCGGATTGTTCATGTGCCCGCCCGCCTTGGGGTGTGGGTGCAGGATCAGGGCGATCGGGGCGTTCGGGCGCTTGCCGGGGGAGTAGCGGCCCTCGATGCGGCCGGAGGCGCCGGGCAGGATGACTTCAGGCATCGGCTATCGGAATCCGTTCAACTGTCATTTCGCGGCCGCGAAATACTTGACCGCCACAGTCGGACTTTCTAAGTCCGATAGGGCGCGCAGGCCGCCTCGCGAAGCGGCGGGTCATAGCACAGGACCCCGAAAAGGCGCGCGATTTTTGCGAAGGCGACGATGCGACTGTCGACCAAGGGACGATACGCCGTGATGGCGATGGCCGACCTGGCCCGGCACGGCCGGGCCGAGAGCGGAAAGGCGCGGGCGGTCTCGCTGGCTGAGATCGCCACGAGGCAAGAGATTTCATTGAGTTATCTAGAGCAGCTGTTCGCGCGCCTGAGGAAGAGCGGGCTGGTGCAGAGCGTGCGCGGGCCGGGCGGCGGATATCGGCTGGCCAAGGCGGCAGGCGAGACGGTGGTTTCGGAAATCGTGCTGGCGGTCGATGAGCCGATCCGGGCGACCCGGTGCGCGGCCCATTCCTCGCCACGCGGCTGCATGATGGCTGGCGAGCGGTGCATCACGCATAACTTGTGGGAAGACCTCGGCGACGAGATCCATCGCTATCTGTCGAGCGTGTCGCTGGAGGACGTCATCCTGAACCGGACCGGGCGTCGCCGCGCGGGAGCCGATGACGGCGTGGGAGTGGCCGCATGAAGCCGGTCTATCTCGATTACAACGCTTCGGCCTTGGTGCGGCCGGAGGTGCAGGCGGCGATGGCCGAGGCTCTGGCCGACAACGGCAATCCGTCAGCCGTTCACGCGGCGGGGCGGCGCGCGCGGGCGCGGGTCGAGACGGCGCGGGCCCGGGTGGCCGAGATGGTCGGGGCCGATGCGCAGTCCGTCGTCTTCTCGTCCGGCGGCACCGAATCCAACGCCCAGGCCATCGCCAGCGCGATCGCGGCCGGGTGCGAGCGGCTGATCGTCTGCGCGTCGGAGCACCCCTGCGTGGCCGAAGCGGCGATGGCGTCGGGCAAGCCGGTCAAGGTGCTGCCGGTCGATGCGCGCGGCGTGATCGATCTGGGCAAGCTGTCGGAACTGCTGCGCGCGCCCGGCAAGGCTGTGGTGGCGATCCACCATGCGAACAACGAGAGCGGCGTGATCCAGCCGATCCGCGAGGCCGCCACCCTGGTGCGCGAGGCCGGCGGCTGGCTGCACGTCGACGCCATCCAGTCGGCGGGCAAGATTCCCGTGTCGATGGCGGCGCTGAAGGCCGACACCCTGACGCTGTCGGCGCACAAGCTGGGCGGGCCGCAGGGCGTGGGCGCCCTCGTGCTGGGCGAAGGCCGGTCGGCGGTGCAGATCGTGCGCGGAGCCGGGCAGGAGCGCGGCCTGAGGGCCGGGACCGAGAACGTGCCGGGCATCCACGGCTTCGGCGTCGCGGCCGAGTGCGCCGTGCGCGACCTGCCGACCGCGCAGGCGCACGCCGCCTGGCGCGATGCGGCGGAGGCCGCAGTCGAGGCTGCCGGAGCGACCATCATCGGCAAGGGCGCGCCGCGTCTGCCCAACACCCTGTTCCTGTCCGTGCCGGACTGGGAAAGCCCTCAGGCCCTGATCGTGCTGGATCTGGAAGGCGTTATGGTTTCGGCCGGCAGCGCCTGTTCGTCGGGCAAGACCAAGCCCAGCCGGACGATCGTGGCCATGGGCCGCATGGACCTGGCGACTGGGGGCGTGCGCGTCTCCGGCGGCTGGGGCACGACGAAAGACGATTGGTCGCGCTTCTCTGAGGCGTGGACGCGCGCATATGCGAGACAGCGCGCGCGTCATTCGGCCCGCGTGAAGGAAACCGCCTAAGCCATGGCCGCTGTTCAGGAAACCATCGACACGGTCGCGGAGCTGGAGCGCTACAAGCACGGCTTCACCTCCGACATCGAGACCGAGTTCGCCCCGCGCGGGCTCAACGCCGACATCGTGCGCTTCATCTCCGAGAAGAAGGGCGAGCCGGAGTGGATGCTGGAGTGGCGCCTGGCCGCCTATGAGCGCTGGCTGGCCATGGAGGAGCCGACCTGGGCGGCGGTGGAGTACGAGCCGGTCGATTACCAGTCCCTGTTCTACTATGCGGCGCCCAAGCAGAAGGAGGGGCCCAAGAGCCTCGACGAGGTCGATCCCGAGCTGCTCGAGGTCTATCGCAAGCTGGGCATCCCGCTGAAGGAGCAGGAGGTGCTGGCGGGCGTCCAGGGCGCGCCGCGCGTGGCCGTTGACGCGGTGTTCGACAGCGTCAGCGTGGTCACGACCTTCAAGGTCGAACTGGCCAAGGCGGGCGTGATCTTCATGCCCATTTCTGAGGCCTTGCGCGAACATCCTGAGCTGGTGCGGCAATACCTGGGCTCGGTCGTGCCGGTCTCTGACAACTATTTCGCGGCGCTGAACAGCGCGGTCTTCAGCGACGGGTCGTTCGTCTACATCCCGCCGGGCGTGCGCTGCCCGATGGAGCTGTCGACCTATTTCCGCATCAATGCGAGCCAGACGGGCCAGTTCGAGCGGACGCTGATCATCGCCGACAAGGGCTCCTACGTCTCCTATCTGGAAGGCTGCACCGCCCCGATGCGCGACGAGAACCAGCTGCATGCGGCCGTGGTCGAGCTGGTCGCCCTGGACGACGCAGAGATCAAGTACTCGACCGTCCAGAACTGGTACCCCGGCGACGCCGAGGGGAAGGGCGGCATCTACAACTTCGTCACCAAGCGCGCGGACTGCCGGGGCGACCGGTCCAAGGTCAGCTGGACCCAGGTCGAGACCGGGTCGGCGGTGACCTGGAAATACCCGTCCTGCGTCCTGCGCGGCGAGGAGAGCTCCGGCGAGTTCTATTCCATCGCCATCACCAACGGCCGGCAGCAAGCGGACACCGGCACCAAGATGATCCACCTGGGCAAGAACTCGAAGAGCCGGATCATCGCCAAGGGCGTCGCGGCGGGGCGGTCGAACTCGACCTATCGCGGCCTGGTGTCGGTGCATCCCAAGGCGACAGGGGTGCGGAACTTCACCCAGTGCGACAGCCTGCTGATCGGCGGCGACTGCGGCTCGCACACCGTGCCCTACATTGAGGCGCGGAACGGCTCGGCCCAGCTGGAGCACGAGGCGACCACGACTCGCCTGTCCGACGACCAGCTGTTCTACGCCCAGCAGCGGGGGCTCTCGCAGGAGGAGGCCGTGGCCCTGCTGGTCAACGGCTTCGTTCGCGACGTGCTGCAGGAACTGCCGATGGAGTTCGCCGTCGAGGCGCAGAAGCTGGTGGCGATCAGTCTGGAAGGGAGCGTGGGGTGAGCGGCGCTATCGAATTGCTCGTGGCCTCACCCCCTGAGCATGACTTTCTGACATGCGAGCTTCTCCAGAACGATGAGGTGTTCGCCGAGATTCGTATCGAAGGGGCCGGGTTCGCGGTCGAAGTACGCTCTCGGCAGGACGGATCCCCGTGGAGCTTCAGTTACGACGATCTTCTCAAAGCGCTGACTAAGGCCAAAGGCCAACTGTCTGACATTGATACAAGCGTGATCATCTGATGCTCTCCATCTCCAACTTCCACGTCTCCGTCGGCGACAAGCCGATCCTCAAGGGGCTGACGCTCGACGTTCCGGCGGGGGAGGTGCATGCGGTCATGGGACCGAACGGGGCGGGCAAGTCGACGCTCGGCTACGCCCTGTCGGGGCGGCCCGGGTATGAGGCGACCGACGGCTCGGTCGCCTGGCGGGGCGAGGACCTGCTGGCGCTCGAACCCGCCGAGCGGGCGGCCAAGGGCGTGTTCCTGTCGTTCCAGTATCCGATCGAGATTCCCGGCGTCCCGGCCCTGACCTTCGTGCGCACGGCGCTGAACGCCCAGAAGCGGGCGCGGGGCGAGGAGGAGGTGTCGGCTCCGGCGTTTCTGAAGCTGGTCCGCGAGGCGTCCAAGGCGCTGAAGATGGACTTCGACATGCTGAAGCGGCCGTTGAATGTCGGCTTCTCCGGCGGCGAGAAGAAGCGGATGGAGATCCTGCAGATGGCCCTGCTGGAGCCGTCGCTGCTGATCCTGGACGAGACGGATTCGGGGCTGGACATCGACGCGCTCAGGATCGTGGCCGAGGGGGTGAACGCGCTGCGCTCGCCCGAGCGGTCGATGCTGGTCATCACCCACTATCAGCGCCTGCTCGACTACATCCGGCCGGACCGGGTGCATGTGCTGGCCAATGGCCGGATCGTCGCGTCCGGCGGACCCGAGCTGGCGCACCAGCTGGAGGCGGAAGGGTACGACAAGTATCTGCCGCAGGCGGCGTGAGCACGACCGTCCGCGTCGATCTCAGGGATGCGTCCACGGTACCGTCGCGCCGGACGGAGGCGTGGAAGTATTCCGACCTGCGTCGCTATCTGCGGGAGGAACCACTGCTTTCGCCCCGGTTGCCGGATGGGGAGCCGAACGACGGTCCGTTCAAGGCGCTGACGACCAACGAACTGCTGATCGCAAACGGCCGGATGAACTGGTGGTCCGAGCGCGATCTGACCGAAGGCGTCGAGGTCGCCAGCCACTCCTCGCCTGGTGCGCCGGGCATGGCTGACCGGATGCCGATGGCTGCCTTGGCGGCCGCCAAGGCGCTGGACGACGTTTTCATCGTTTCGTTCAAGCCGGGTGCTCCCCGGACCCTGGCGCTCCGCTGGCTTTCTGATGCAGTGAAGACTGCCCACCACGCGCGCGTCGGCGTCGTCGTCGAAGCGGGCGCTACGGCGACGCTGCTGGAGTCATACGAGGGCTGGGGCGACGGCTATCTGGCCAACCATCTCCTTGAAGTATTCGTGGAGGAAGGGGCCAGCCTCGAACGCATCGTGCTGATCGAAGAGCCTGCGAGCGCCGTCTCGATCGCTTCGGCCGAAGTGCATGTCTCGAAGGGCGCCAGTTTCGCCCAGACTACGATCGCCGCCGGTGCGACGCTTCAGCGGCTGGAGACCCAGGTTTTTCATCCCGGGGAGAACGCCTCGGTACGCCTGGACGGCCTCTACGCCCTGTCGGGCGAGCGGCATACGGACCTGACCACCGTGGTGCGCCATGCGGGGCTGAACGGCGTCACGTCGCAGCTGACGAAGGGCGTCGTGCGCGACACCTCGCGCGGCGTGTTTCAGGGCAAGATCGTGGTCGAGCGCGGCGCCGACGGCACCGATGCGCGGATGGGGCATCACGCGCTGATCCTGGGCGAGCGAGCCGAGGTCGACGCCAAGCCGGAGCTGGAAATATACGCCGACGACGTGCAGTGCGCGCACGGCAACACCGTCGGCAATCTGGACGAGGCGGCGCTGTTCTACATGCAGCAGCGGGGTTTGCCGCTGGATGAGGCGCGGGCGCTGCTGACCCAGGCCTTCCTGATCGAGGTCGTCGACCGCATCGGCCACGAAGGCGCGAGAGAGGTGGTGAGGACATGGCTGACGGAACGGCTGTAGTCACCCGCTTCGATCCCTACGCCGCGCGCGCGCAGTTCCCGATCCTGTCGCGGACGGTGAACGGCCGGCCGCTGGTCTATCTGGATTCCGCTGCCTCGGCGCAGAAGCCGAAAGCCGTGATCGACGCCCTGACGGGGGCGATGACCGGCAGCTACGCCAACGTCCACCGCGGCCTGCATACGCTCGCCAACGAGACGACCGAGGCCTTCGAGCAGGCGCGCGAGACCGTCGCCCGGTTCCTGAACGCCGAGAGCCCGGAGCAGATCGTCTGGACCAAGGGCGGGACCGAGGCCTTCAACCTGATCGCGGCGGGCCTGGGCCAGAGCCTGAGGCCCGGCGACGAGGTCGTCACGACCCAGATGGAGCACCACGCCAACATCGTTCCCTGGGCCATGCTGCGGGACCGGCTGGGCGTCGTCTTGAAATGGGCGCCGGTGAGGGATGACGGGTCGCTGGATCTGGAGGGCCTCGCCGCCCTGATCGGGCCCCGGACCAAGGTCGTGGCGGTGACGCACATGTCCAATGTGCTGGGGACGGTGAACGACATCCCGCGCATCGCCGAGATGGCGCATGCGGTCGGGGCGCTGCTGGTCGTCGACGGATGCCAGGGGGCGGTGCACTGCAGCCCCGACGTTCAGGCCCTGGGCTGCGACGTCTATGTCTTCACGGGGCACAAGCTCTATGGGCCGACGGGCATCGGCGGGCTCTATGCGAAGCGCGCGGTGCTGGAGGCCCTGCCGCCCTATCAGGGCGGGGGCGAGATGATCGCGACCGTGACCGAGGACGCGGTGACCTACGCCGACATCCCGCACCGGTTCGAGGCCGGCACGCCGCCGATCCTGGAGGCGATCGGCCTGGGCGCGGCGCTGGAGTGGTTCATGGCCTTCGACCGCCAGGCGGTGGCCGCCCATGAGAAGGCGCTGCACGACCATGTGCTGGACCGGCTGAAGGGGCTGAACTGGTTCACGCCGGTGGGGACGGCGCCCGGCAAGGGTGCGATCCTCACCTTCACGGTCGAGGGCGCGCACGCGCACGATGTGGCCCATGTGCTGGACCGGTACGGCGTGGCGGTCCGGGCCGGGCTGCACTGCGCCGAACCGCTTTCGCGACGTTTTGGCCTGGGTTCGAGCGCGCGGGCCAGCTTCGCCCTATATAACACCGTGGAGGACGCGGACGCCTTTGCGGACGCCCTCATCAAGGCCCGGGAATTCTTCGTGTGAGCGAGACGAGCGAAAAGATCACAGCCAGCGAGACCTTCGCCGAGACCTGGGCGGAGCCGCAGAAGGCCGCGCTGGATCAGGCGGAGATCGACAAGCTGACCGACGACCTGATCGCGGCGCTGAAGACCGTCTATGACCCCGAAATTCCGGTCGACGTCTATGAGTTGGGCCTGATCTACAAGGTCGATCTGTCGGACGACCGCGATGTGCTGATCGACATGACCCTGACCGCGCCCGGCTGTCCGGTGGCCGGCGAAATGCCCGGATGGATCGAGGACGCAGTGTTGAAGGTCGAGGGCGTGAAGTCCGCCCGCGCCAACCTGGTGTTCGACCCGCCGTGGGATCCCTCCAAGATGAGCGACGAGGCGAAGCTCGCCTTGAACATGTTCTGATGACCGATCTGCAGACCGCATCCCGGCCCCGACGCCCGCGTCCCAAGGTGGTGACCCTGACGGACGCCGCGGCCGCGCGCGTGCGCGAGATCATGGACGGGGCGGAGAAGCCCTATGTCGGCTTGCGCGTGGGGGTGAAGAACGGCGGCTGCGCGGGGCAGGAGTATACCTTCGCCTATGCCGAGACGGTCGATCCGCTCGATGAGGTGGTCGAGGACAAGGGCGTGACCATCCTGGTCGAGCCCAAGGCGGTACTGTTCCTGATCGGGTCGGAGATCGACTTCGAGACGACGAAGCTGGCCTCCAAGTTCGTGTTCCGCAATCCGAACCAGACCGACGCCTGCGGCTGCGGCGAGAGCGTCACCATCATCCCCGCCAAGGCCCTCGAGACCGACTGATGATCCGGCTGGAAGGGGTGACCAAGCGCTATCGGAGCGCCGCGGGCGAGCGCGTGGCGCTGGACGCCGTCGATCTGACTGTCGGGCGGGGTCAGGTGTTCGGGGTCGTCGGTCGGTCGGGCGCGGGCAAGTCGACGCTGATCCGGACGATCAATCGGCTGGAGACGCCGGACAAGGGTAAGGTCTTCGTCGGAGATCAGGAGATCACCCGGTTGAAGCCCGCCGAGCTGCGCGCCGCGCGGCGGCGGATCGGCATGATCTTCCAGCACTTCAACCTGCTGAACGCCAAGACGATCGAGGAGAACGTCGCCTTTCCGCTGAGGCTCGAAGGCCGACCCGACGCCGAGGTCAAGGCGCGGACCGGCGAGCTGCTGGCCCGGCTGGGGCTGGCCGAGCACGCGAAGAAGCATCCGGCCCAGCTGTCGGGCGGGCAGAAGCAGAGGGTCGGCATCGCACGCGCGCTCGCCTGCGGGCCCGAGGTCCTGCTGTGTGACGAGGCGACCAGCGCGCTCGATCCCGAGACCACGGACGAGATCCTGAGCCTGCTGGACGAGCTGAACCGCGAGCTCGGCCTGACCATCGTCCTGATCACCCACCAGATGGAGGTGGTGCGCCGCGTCTGCGACCGGGTAGCGGTGCTGAAGGACGGGCGGGTGGTGGAGGAGGGGGCGACGGCCGATGTCTTCCTGCACCCGAAGTCGCCGGTGACCCAGGCCATGCTGGCGGAAGGCGAGGGGGGCGAGACCTTCGACGCCTCTCTGGCTCCGGCCGGCGGACGGCTGGCGCGGCTGACCTTCCGGGGGCCGGCGACCTATGAGCCGGAGCTGAGCCGCGTCGCGCGGTCGGTGGGCGTGGACTACTCCATCCTGTCGGGGCGGATCAGCCGCATTCGGGGCGAGCCCTATGGCCAGATGGTCGTGGCTTTCACCGGCGGCGACGCCGAGGCGGCCGTGGCGCGCCTGTCGGAGCGCGGCGTTGTGGTGGAGGCGGTCTGATGGAGTTCTTCGCCAACATCGACTGGCCCGAGATCGCGAGGGCGACGCGGGACACCCTGCTGATGCTCGGTGGATCGATGGCGCTGACTGTGGTGTTCGGCATTCCGCTGGGCGTGCTGCTCTATCTGTCGGGCAAGGGGCGGCTGGCGGCCAACCCGGTGCTGAACGGCCTGCTGTCGCTGATCGTGAATATCCTGAGGTCGGTGCCCTTCATCATCCTGCTGATCGTCATGCTGCCGGTGACGGTGATCCTGGTGGGCACCTCGCTGGGCGTCGCAGGGGCCATCCCGCCGCTCGTTGTGGGGGCCGCTCCCTTTTACGCCCGCCTGGTCGAGACGGCCCTGCGCGAGGTCGACAAGGGCGTGGTCGAGGCGACCCAGGCCATGGGCGGTTCGACCTTCCAGATCGTCACCCGGGCCCTGCTGCCCGAAGCCATGCCCGGCATCATCGCCGGCGCGACCGTCACGGCCATCGCCCTGGTCAGCTACACCGCCATGGCCGGCGTGGTCGGGGCCGGGGGGCTGGGCGACCTGGCCGTGCGGTTCGGCTATCAGCGGTTCCAGACCGACGTCATGGTCGTGACCGTAGTTTTGCTGCTGGTGCTCGTACAAATTCTGCAGATGCTCGGCGACGCCCTGGTCGCTAGGGTCTCGCACCGCTGATTTCAGAGAGACGCCCATGCTTCGCCGCACCCTGATTCTGGCCGCCGCCGCCCTGACGCTCGCCGCCTGCGGGCAGGGAAGGGAGAAAGCCGCCGACGGCTCGGGGCCGCTGGTCGTGGGCGCGACCGCCGTGCCGCACGCGGAGATCCTGGAGTTCCTTGCCCCGTCGCTGGCCGAGGCCGGGACGCCGATCGAGGTGCGGGTGTTCAACGACTACGTCCAGCCCAACACCCAGCTGGTCGAGGGCGGGCTCGACGCCAACTACTTCCAGACCAAGCCCTATCTGGACGAGTTCAACGCGGCGCGGGGCGCGACCCTGGTGACCGTGGCCGGCATCCATGTGGAGCCGCTGGGCGCCTATTCGCGGCGGTTCCAGACGCTGGCGGCCCTGCCGGACGGGGCCGACGTCGCCATCCCCAACGACGCGTCGTCGGTCGGGCGGTCGCTGATCCTGCTTCAGACTGCCGGGTTGATCCGGTTGGCCGATCCGACGAGCCCGTCACAGAGCCTGCGTGACATCGTCGAGAACCCCAAGCAACTGCGGTTCAGAGAGATCGAGGCCGCGACCCTGCCTCGCATCGTGGATCAGGTCGACATGGCGGTCATCAACACCAACTTCGCCCTCGACGCGGGCCTCGATCCTACCCGTGATGCCCTGACCATCGAGACTGCTGACAGCCCCTACGTCAACTATCTCGTCACGCGCGCCGAGGACCGGAACGACCCGCGCGTCCAGGCCCTGGCCACGGCGCTGCGCAGCCAGGCGGTGAAGGATTTCATCGCCGAGAAGTATGACGGCGCGGTGATCCCGGCGGCCTGACGGTGGCTTACGAGCCCGGCTTCGGCGAGTGGGTGCGGGAGCATTTCGCCGCCCTGGGGCCGATCGAGATCAAGCGCATGTTCGGCGGAGCAGCGGTCTATTCGCAGGGGCTGATCTTCGCCCTGCTGGACGACGGCGTCGTCTGGTTGAAGGCCGACGAGGTCAATCAGCCGCTGCTGGAGGCGGCGGGCGCGCGGCAGTTCACCTTTCCGGGCAAGGATGGGGAGCCGATGGCGATGGCCTACTGGTCTCTGCCGGAAAGCGCCGTGGATGACGCCGACGAAGCCGTCGACTGGGCCCGGCGATCCATCGACGTCGCCCTCAGGAAGGCTGCGGCGAAGAAACCTCGGAAGCCCAAGCTCAAGCCATAGCGGCTTCGCGTTTCGCCGCTTTGGCCGCCTCGTCGGGCGCCAGCACCCGGACGTTCGGCGTGACGGGCCCGCCACGCGCCTCGGCGATCAGTTCGGCGGTCTTGCTCTCGACCGCCTCTTCCAGGCGCGCGAGGAATTCCTCCTTGCCGAGACCGGTGGGGATGGGGTCGAGGAACTCCAGCGTCGCCGTGCCGGGGTGCTTGCGGTACTCCTCTTGCGGCCAGAACAGGCCGAGGTTGGTGGCGAGCGGCACGACCGGCATGTCGAAGTCGCGGTACATGTGCCAGACGCCGGAGCGGTAACGGAACTTCTCCCCGATCCTGGCCAGGTTGCCCTCGGGATAGATCAGGATGCGCCGGCCCTCGCGATGGGCGGTCGCGCCGCTCTGCTGAAGCGAGTCGCGGGCTTCGCGGCCGCCGCAGTTGTTGACCACGATGGCGCCGAGTTTTCTCAGCACTGTGCCCAGCAGGGGGAACTTCTCCAGGTGGTCGCCGGTGACGAAGGCCAGGTCGTCGAACTGGTCGTAGGTGGCGAAGCCATCGCCCCAGCTCTGGTGCTTGGACGCGATGATGAAGGCGCCGGCGGGCAGGCGCTCCTTGCCGCGCACCTGGATGCGGATGCCCGCCAGGATGCGCATGGCCTGGACCATGCGGCGGACATAGGCGCGGATGACGGCGGCGGTGGCGTCGCGCCCCGGGATCAGGGCGGCAAAGGCGGCGGTCAGTCCGTAGCCGATGGAGAGGACCCAATAGGCGACGGCGAAGGCGAAACTGCGCATGGCCCTACTTAACAAGCTGGACTGGAGCGAAATCTAGGCCGCTTCGTCCAGCCGCTCGCCGTTGGTGACCCTGTTCCGGCCGCCGCGCTTGGAAGCGTAGAGGGCGGCGTCGGCGCGATCCAGAAGTTCCGAGCCTGTCTCGCCCTTGCGGCGCTGGGCCAGGCCGGCCGAGACCGTGACCGCGCCCAGTTCGTCGTTGGTGGAGCGGCGGCGCAACGAGCGAGCGCCGATTTCGGTGCGGATGGCGTTCAGCGCGGCCTCGACGACAGCGGCGGTCTCGCCCGGGAAGATGACCGCGAACTCCTCGCCGCCGAATCGGGCGGCGATCCGGGGCGACTGGGAGACGCGGCCGATCACGCTGGCGACGTAGCGCAGGACCTGGTCGCCAGTCTGGTGGCCCCAGGTGTCGTTGAACCGCTTGAAGTGGTCGATGTCGAGGACGGCGAGGGTCAGGGGCTGGCGCTTCTTGTCCGCATCGTCGCAGGCGCGCAGCAGCTCTTCGTCGAAGGACTTGCGGTTCGCCAGGTTCGTCAGGGCGTCCGTCATGGCGTCGCGCCGGACCTGCTCCAGATGCTCCCGCAGGCGGGCGACCTCCTTGGTCGATGTTTCCAAACGCTTTTCGAGCGTGGCGTTCTCGGCCTGAACCTGCGTTGTGGCCTTGGTCAGCTTGGAGACGACGCCGAGCAGGGCGGTCGGCTCGGATGCGCCCTCCAGCTGGGTCGAAGCGCCCTCAAGGGTCCGACCATAGGCGGCCTGGGACTGCTGGGCCTTGGCGATGGCTTCCGACACGGTCGAGAGTTCGCGGTTCAGCACGGCGCCGGCGTCGCGGATCTCTTCCGACAGACGGCCGCGCGGCAGGTATTCGGCCGCCAGCATCTCGGACGTGCCCTCGGTGAAGGCCGTGCCGTCGGCCAGCAGGCGCTGCATCTCCTTGCCGAGCGGGCCGTCGGGCTCGCCGAGGTAATGCAGCCAGAGTTCGAAGTTGAGCGGCGTCGGCCAGACGCCTGCGGCCTCCATCTCCTCGATGGCGCGCCGAGCCAGGGCGAAGGCCTCGGGGCCGCGAAGGGTGGTCTGGACCTGGGCTGTCATTCTGCTCCCTCGCGGCGCGATCGTTTGCGCCGCTGTCGGGAACAGGCTTAGCCGGCTTTCCGTAATGCCGGGTTAAAGCGACGAACGATTGCGCGTCCCGGTTGTGTCAGGCCTTGAGCGCGACCGAGCGGCGAAGGAACGCCGGAACGTCGGAGCCGAAGCCGGCCCCATCACGCGCAGGAGGCGCATCGCGCTCGGTCCGGCCGCCGGGTCGGCGGTCGGCCTGACGCAGGCGCGGCTCGCTCGCCTGGCGAGGTTCAGCGGCGACGGCGGCCACGGCCGGAGTAACGGCGGGAGCGGTGGGGGTCGGTGCAGGCGACGCTGCCTCGGCGCGGCTGGGACGACGGCTGCGCGAACGACGCGGCGCGGCCTCGGCCTCGGAAGCGGGCGCGTCCTGCTGAGTGGCCGGCGTCTTGTCCGCGGCGGGCTTGGCCGCCGGACGGACGCGGCGGGGACCGCCGAGATCGGACCAGTCGATGTCGAGCGTCAGTTCCTGAGGCTCCATCTTGATGAGCTTCATGACCTTATCCAGCGACTTGTCGTCGGCCGGGGTCACGATCATGAAGGCTTGACCCAGCTTGCCCGCGCGACCCGTGCGGCCGATGCGGTGGACATAGTCGTCGGCGTGGTGCGACACGTCGTAGTTGAAGACGTGGCTGACATCGGGGATGTCTAGGCCGCGCGCGGCGACATCCGACGCCACCAGCAACTTGAGCTCGCCCGAGCGGAAGGCCGCCAGCGTCTTCATACGCAGGGACTGGTCCAGGTCGCCGTGGATCGGCGCGGCGTCGAACCCGTGGGTCTTCAGCGACTTGGCGACGACGTCGACTTCCGACTTGCGGTTGCAGAAGACGATTCCGTTCTTGACGTCCTCGCGGCCGACGAGGGCCCGCAGCGCAGCGCGCTTGGCTTTGGGTTCGGATGAGGGGATGCGGACCAGATACTGGGTGATGGTGTCGGCTGTCTGGGCCGGCCGCGACACCTCGATGCGGGTCGGGTCCTTGAGGAACTGCGTCGTCAGCCGGGTGATCTCGGGCGGCATGGTCGCCGAGAAGAACAGGGTCTGACGCTTGGGCGGCGTCAGCTTGAAGATGCGCTCGATGTCCGGAATGAAGCCCATGTCCAGCATGCGGTCGGCCTCGTCGACGACCATCAGCTCCACGCCCGTCAGCAGCATCTTGCCGCGCTCGAACAGGTCGAGCAGGCGACCCGGCGTGGCGATCAGGACGTCCACGCCCTTGTTCAGGGCCGCGACCTGGTCGCCCATGGAGACGCCGCCGATCAGCAGGACCCAGCTGAGCTTGGTGTTCTTCGCGTACTTCCTGAACTGCTCGGCGACCTGGTCGGCAAGCTCGCGCGTCGGGGCCAGCACCAGGGCGCGGGGCATGCGGGCGCGGGCCCGGCCAGTCGACAGGCGCTCGATCAGGGGCAGGGTGAATGCGGCGGTCTTGCCGGTGCCCGTCTGGGCGATGCCGAGCACGTCGCGGCCGGCGAGCGCCACAGGAATGGCCTGGGCCTGGATGGGGGTGGCGGTGGTGTAGCCCGTCTCGGCGACGGCGCTCAGGATGGCGGGCGAGAGGCCCAGCTGGGAAAATTCGGTCATGCGTCCTTGCGACGAAGGCCGAGAGCGCGAAGCGCCTCGGCGGGAGAGGGAGCCGACCATCGTCGATCGGCGGGGATGTGCGCGGAACCGCCCGTGTCGCTGGGCGTGCGGGCGGCGCGAATCGCCAGTCCTGTCCCGTACGTGGCCGCTATATGGAAATCCCCACGCCAGAGTCAAGTATTCTCGCTGGGCTGCCGACTTGCATCGGAGTTACCAATCGTTAAGGAATAGCGCCGGGAGAGGCTGCAAGGGTGGGGGCATGAAGGGCTCGCGTCATTCGTTCGCGCTGATCGTCGCGCTGGGGATCGCTGTGGCCGCGACGCCGCAGGCCGCCAGGGCCGACATCGAGCAGGCGTTCGGCAATACGCTCGTCTCTCACTATCCCGACGGCGGCTGGGTCCGGCACTGGTTCAATCCGGACGGCACCTATTCGGCGCGCTTCTCCAGCGGGCGCACCATCTCCGCGCGCTGGCGCGTCGAGGGCGACCGGGTCTGCCTGAACAACATCACGCCGTCGATCATGATGATCTCGCGCTTCTGCTCGCCGATGATCTCGGCCAGCGTCGGCGAGCGGTGGGAATCGCGCGATCCGCTGGGACGGCGCGTGACGAACGTGCTGCAGCGGGGGCGTTGAGCCGCCCTAGTCACAAGTTTTTGTAGCCCTCACGGTCCGCATCCGAGTTCCACTCATGGAGCTCCGTGAAGGGATCATCTTCTTCTGCTGAAGCATCCGAGCGTAAGCCTGCGCCAGCTGATCGTCAGATCGAGTTCGCGCAGCCCGTGGCTGCTCTGGCGGTTTGTCGCGACCCTTGGTCATGCCTAGAGGCTCGACCTCGCAGACCTAGACGTCAAGTTCCGCGACCGCGAATCGCGCGTTGTCCTGGATGAAGCGGAAGCGGGCATCGGCCTTCTTTCCCATCAGGCGTTCGACCAGATCCTCGATGTCCTCCTCGGACGAGGGCAGGGTGACCTTGGCGAGCGTGCGCTTCTTCGGGTCCATGGTGGTCTCCTTGAGCTGGGAGGCCATCATCTCGCCGAGACCCTTGAACCGGCCGATCTCGACCTTCTTGCCCTTGAAGACGGTGGCCATCAGCTCGTCCCGGTGGGCGTCGTCGCGGGCGTACTCCGACAGCGGCCCGGCCTGGATGCGGTAGAGCGGCGGCAGCGCCATGAACAGCCGGCCCTGGCGGATCACCTCGGGCATGGAACGGTAGAAGAAGGTGATCAGCAGCGCCGCGATATGCGCCCCGTCCACGTCGGCGTCGGTCATGATGACGATGCGCTCATAGCGCAGGGCGTCGATGTCGAACCGCGGGCCGGGCGTGACGCCAAGCGCCAGGGTCAGGTCGTTGAGCTCGATGTTCTGGCGCAGCTTGTCGGCCGTGGCGGAGGCGACGTTCAGGATCTTGCCGCGCAGGGGCAGGATGGCCTGCGTGGCGCGGTCGCGCGCCTGCTTGGCCGAGCCTCCGGCCGAGTCGCCCTCGACGATGAACAGCTCGGTGCCGTCCGCCGACTGTCTCGTGCAGTCCGCCAGCTTGCCCGGCAGGCGCAGCTTCTTGGTCGCGGCGGCGCGCTGGACTTCCTTGTCCTTGCGGCGACGCAGTCGGTCCTCGGCGCGCTCGATGATGAAGCCGAGCAAGACGTTGGCTTGCTTCGGGTTCTCGGTCAGCCAGTGATCCAGCGGGTCGCGGACCAGGGTCTCGACGATCTTCTGGCCGTCGGGCGAGGACAGGCGGTCCTTGGTCTGGCCCTGGAACTCGGGATTGCGGATGAAGACGCTGATCAGGGCGCCGGCGTTGGCGATGACGTCCTCGGCCGTGATCTGGGCCGCCCGCTTCTCGTTGGTTAGCTCGCCATAGGCCTTCAAGCCCTTGACCAAGGCGGCGCGGAAGCCCGCTTCGTGGGTGCCGCCGTCCGGCGTCGAGACGGTGTTGCAGTAGGACTGGACGAAGCTGTCGGCGTCGCCGAAGCCGATGGGCGACCAGGTCACGGCCCATTCGACGGCCCCGGCCTCGCCCTTCCTCTCGACGCGGCCGGAAAAGGTCGGGGTGACGGTCTCCATCTCGCCGATGCGCTCAGCGAGCGCGTCGGCCAGGCCGTTGGGGAAGTGGAAGGTCGCCTCGGTCGGGGTGTGATCGGTGATCCGTTCGGCCGCGCAGGTCCAGCGGATCTCGACGCCCCGGAACAGATAGGCCTTGGACCGGGCCATGCGGAACAGGCGCGCTGGCTTGAACGCCGCGCCGACGCCGAAGATCTCGGCGTCCGGATGGAAGCGGATCAGGGTGCCGCGCTTCTTGGACGGCCCGACCTGATGGATCGGGCCGAGCGGATGGCCCCGGCTGAAGGATTGCTTCCACTCGAACCCGTCGCGCCAGACGGTGACGTCCAGCTTGTCTGACAGGGCGTTGACTACGGAGACGCCGACGCCGTGCAGGCCGCCGGAGGTCTCATAGGCCTTGCCGGAGAACTTCCCGCCCGAGTGCAGCACGGTCATCACGACCTCGAGCGCGGACTTGCCCGGATGCTTGGGGTGGGGGTCGACGGGGATGCCGCGTCCGTCGTCGCGGACCGACAGCACGCCCTCGGCGTCGAGGTCGACGGTGATCAGCTTCGCGTGCTTCGCCACCGCCTCGTCCATGGCGTTGTCCAGGACTTCGGCAAAGAGGTGATGCAGGGCCCGCTCGTCGGTTCCGCCGATATACATGCCGGGGCGCTTGCGGACGGGCTCCAGCCCCTCCAGCACCTCGATCGAGGAGGCGGAATAGCCGCCGGTCGGAGCGGGCGCGCTCGGGGCCATGGCAGGGGCCGCCGCCTGGGGCTTCAGGGCCGGTTCGGGCGCAGGGGCGGGGGCCGCAGGCTTCTGCGGCTCGGGCATGTCATCGAACAGGGACGGGGCGAAGGCGGCGGGCATGGCCTGAGTGTGCGGCGATTCGGGGAGCCGTCTGGTAGGCCCCTGCTACCGGCCGGGCAAGTGGCGTGCGCACGGCCACGGGCTCGGCCGCCAGGGCGCGAGCGAGGATGGCCAGCAGCAGCGTCCAGGGCAGGTTGGCGTGGCTGAGCAGAACGCTCTCGGACAGGCTGAGCAGCAGGAAGACGCCGAGATAGCCGACGCCCCAGTAGCCCTCGCGCGCGCCTGCGCCGGGGATGCGGACCAGGGTGGCGACGATGGCCAGCAGGACGACGGCGCCGGTCAGGACGGCGCCCGGCCAGCCCAGCTGGATCAGCAGGTCGATCCAGCCGTTGTGGGCGGACGGCACGGGCCACTGGGTCTCCAGCCGGATGAACTCGGCGGGCACGGAATTTATGCCCCAGTAGGCTGAGTAGCCGAAGCCGGTCCACGGCCGCTCGGCCACGTCGCGCATCAGGGCGGCCCAGATGTCGGTCCGGCCGGTCAGGGACGGATCCTTGCCGAGCGCGACCAGCACCGTCTCCGGGTCGGTGATGAAGACATAGCCCCCGACCGCGCTCAGCACGACGCCGAACCACAGGGCCACAATGGAGAAGGCTGCCCCGCCCCGGTGCATGGCCCACAGCCCGCCGATGGCTCCGGTCCCGAGGATGAGGCACAGCAGGGAGGTCTTGGACTGGGTCGCCAGGGTCAGCAGGGTCGCCACGACCAGGGTGATCCCGGGCAGCAGACGGCGCGGATCGCCCGACGCCAGGCAGGCGGCGGCGGCCACGGCTCCGGCCGACATGACCAGCCCCATCTGGTTCTTCTCGTACCAGAGGCCGCGCCACAGGCCGGCGTTCTCTTCCTGGTGGATGCCGATGGTCGGGTTGACGGCGATCATCGCCAGACTGCCCAGCCCCATGCCGAGCACGCACAGCATCAACAGGCGCGGCAGGTGAGGCCCCCAGAAGACGACGCCCAGATAGACGGCGAAGGCCGAGGAGATGGCCATGGCGATGACCCGCCTCTGGGTCACCTCTGGATCGATCGACCACCATTTGGAGGCGAAGGCGTGCAGCACCAGCACGCCCAGCATGATCCACACCGGCCAGGCCCGGATCATGGCGGGCAGGCGATACAGGATCAGCCCCGCGATCACCGCGTAGACCGGCAGCCAGACCAGCCGCAGAATCGGCGTCTCCTCCTGCGTCGGCGCGAACACGGGGCCGATCAGGGCCTGGGTCAGCATGAAGACGACGAACCCCGCCAGCACCTGCTCCCAGATCGGGGGTGCGGGTTCGGTGGGCGGTGGAACGGGGAGGGTGGGGCGCACGGGGGGAGGGTGCGCGGCAGGCGCTAAGGAATCCTTAGCTATCCGCCTCGGCACCCGTTCGGTTCTGTCGAGAGTGGAAAAAGCGGACCACGAACAGGTCGTCCGGGCGGATTACGTAGCAGATCACATAGCCGTCCCGACCGAAGTCGACGGTCTTCTCCCGCCAGCCGCGTTCCGTCTGATTGCCGAGATGCGGGAAGTCCTGCAGCAGGTCGAAGGCTCGAAGGATAGCGTGCAACGCTCGCTCCGCCGAGCGCGGCGACCGTTCCGCCAGCCAGTCGATCTGCGCGTCGAGGTCTCGGCGGGCCTGCTCCGAGAGGGTGAGGATCACGACCGCTCGGCGAGCTTCCGTTCCATCCGGGCGACGAGTTCCGGCCGGACCTCGCTCCAGGGACGGCCTTCCTCCTGGAGATCGTAGTTGGAGGCATGGTCTGCAAAGAGACCGTCCGGCGCGGCCAAGGCCTCTGTTATGACCTGTGCGGCAAGCACCTCGGGCGCCAAGCCGACCGCCTTCGCACGCGCCTCGATCTTGGCGGAGGTATAGGCATCGAGTTTCAGCGTCAGGTTGCCGTCAGCCATAGCCTGATCCTACGCCCGCTCCACGAAGGTGTCGATCACCCGCTTCTCGCCCGCCTTCTCGAACTCCACCGTCAGCTTGTTGCCTTCGACCACGCGCACCGCGCCGTAGCCGAACTTCTGGTGAAACACCCGGTCGCCCTTCGACCAGCCCCCGCCCGCGCTTGGGTCGGCGGTGGCGATCAGGCGGCCGTCGCCTTCGATCAGGGTCTGGCGGGCGGGGCGGGCGGCGGGGGCTTTCGACGCCACGAACGACTGGGCGCGCTGCCACCCGGGGGAGGTGTAGCCCGCGCCGAAGGATGGGGCCTCGTCCCAGCGAGACTTGGCCTCCTTCATGCCGGCCGACGCCCCGTAGTAGCCGGTGTTGCTCTCGGCCTCGACGTGGTCGATGGGCAATTCGTCGACGAAGCGGCTGGGCAGCTGGCTGGTCCAGCGGCCGTAGACCAGGCGGTTGGCGGCGAACGAAATCCGCGCGTCCTGCTTGGCGCGGGTGACGCCGACGTAGGCGAGGCGGCGTTCCTCCTCCAGGCCCTTTTCGCCCTTCTCGTCGATGCTGCGCTGGCTGGGGAAGACGCCCTCTTCCCAGCCGGGCAGGAAGACCAGAGGAAACTCCAGCCCCTTGGCGCCGTGCAGCGTCATGATCTGCACCGCGTCCGACGACGGCCCGCGATCCAGGTCCATGACGAGCGAAACGTGCTCCAGATAGGCCCCCAGCGTCTCGAAGGACTGCATCGCCTGGGTCAGTTCCTTCAGGTTGTCGAGCCGGGCCGGGCCGGTCGCGCGGTCGGCCTTCTGCATATCGACATAGCCGCTCTCCTCCAGCACCGTCTCGGTCAGGAGCCAGTGACGCGTGTCGGACGCCAGGGCCCGCCAGCGGTCGAGGTCGCGCACGAAGTTCGACAGCGCCGTCCGCGTGCGGGCCTGAAGCTCGTCGGAGGTGATCAGCTCGCGCACGGCCGCCATGGCCGAGACGCCGCGATGCCGCGCGATCTGGAGGATCTTCTGCACGCTGGTGTCGCCGACGCCGCGCTTGGGCACATTGACGATGCGTTCGAACGCCAGGTCGTCGTCCTCGGACTGGATGAGGCGCAAGTAGGCGTGGGCGTCGCGGATTTCGGCGCGCTCGAAGAACCTCGGCCCACCGATGACGACATAGGGAATGGCCAGCAGCACGAACCGTTCTTCGAAGGCCCGCATCTGGAACGACGCGCGAACGAGGACGGCCATGTCCTTGTAGGCCATGCCGGCGCGGCGGGACGTTTCGATCTCGTCGGCGATCAGGCGGCTTTCGGCCTCGCCGTCCCAGACGCCGCGCACGCGGACCTTGTCGCCGCTCTGATCCTCGGTCCACAGGGTCTTGCCGAGCCGGTCGCGGTTGGCGGCGATCAGGCCCGACGCCGCGCCGAGGATGTGGCGGGTCGAGCGATAGTTGCGCTCCAGGCGGATGACCTTGGCGCCCGGGAAGTCGCGCTCGAACCGCAGGATGTTGTCCACCTCCGCGCCCCGCCAGCCATAGATCGACTGGTCGTCGTCGCCGACGCAGCAGACGTTGCCGGTCGAGGATGTCAGCAACCGCAGCCACAGATACTGGGCGACGTTGGTGTCCTGATACTCGTCGACCAGGATGTAGCGAAACCGCCGACGATATTCCTCCGCCAGATCGGCGTGTTGCGACAGGATCGTCAGGTTGTGCAGCAAGAGGTCGCCGAAATCGCAGGCGTTCAGGGTGACCAGCCTCGCCTGATAGGCGGCGTAGAGCGACTGACCCTTGCCGTTGGCGAAGTCCTCGCCGGGCGGGAGCTTCTCGGGCGTCCAGCCGCGGTTCTTCCAGTGATCGATGAGACCGGCCAGCGAGCGCGGCGTCCACCGCTTGACATCAATGTTGCCCGCCTCAAGGAGCTGCTTCAGCAGCCGTTCCTGGTCGTCGGTGTCCAGGATGGTGAAGCTGGACTTCAGCCCCACCAGCTCAGCATGGCGGCGCAGGATCTGAGCCGCGACCGAGTGGAAGGTGCCGAGCCAGCGCAACCCTTCGGCCGATGGGCCGATCAGATGGGTGATCCGCTCGCGCATCTCGCGCGCGGCCTTGTTGGTGAAGGTGACGACCAGCAGCTCCCACGGCCGCGCCCGACCGGTCGCCAGAATGTGCGCCAGCCGCGTGGTCAGGACGCGGGTCTTGCCGGTGCCAGCGCCGGCGAGGACCAGGACCGGCCCTTCGGTGGTTTCGACCGCCTCGCGCTGTTCGGGATTGAGGCCCGCCAGATAGTCCGGCGTCTCATGCGCGACGCCGCCCGGGCCGCGCGAACGGGCCAGGTCGGAGATGCGCGGGGCGGGCAGGGGGGCGTCGGTCAAGCGGGCGGACTTTCGGGCGGCGGAATCGAGAACATAAGGGGCACGGCGGCCAAAGTCAGGCGCCGAACGGCGACGCCTGTCGGAACCGCGAAGCGTGACCGGTGTTCTTGCCGCACAGGGAAGCAATCCTGAAAGGGAGATACAGACATGGCCGAGAACACCAACTCCGGCGGCGGCAACGCCGGCCTGGCCTTCATCGTCGGCGGTGTGGTCGTCGTGCTGGCGATCATCGCCTATTTTGTCTTCGCCGGCGGCGGCATGACGCCGGAGACCAAGGAGGTCAACGTGGACGTCGACCTGCCGGAAGTGGCGGCTCCGGCCGTGCCGGGCGGGAACTGATCCATGACCGATCCGAACCTTCCCCCGACCGAGCGCGTGGTCGTCGAGCCGCGCCACACCACCGTGAACGTCCAGCCCGAGCGTCGCGGCGGCGGCGGCGGCGTGGTGGCCTTCCTGGTGATTGGCCTGCTGGTCGTCGTGGCGATCATCGCCTTCGTCCTGCTGAACGGGAACCAGAACCCGATCGAGGAGGCGGCGGACACCAATGTCGCCGTCGATGTGAACCTGCCGGACGTCAACCTGCCCGAGCCGAAGATGCCCGAGCTGCCGCAGGTCGAGCCGCCGAGCGTGCCGGGACCCGCTCCGGCGGAGTGATCCGACCGGCCTGAACGAGAAAGCCCGCCCGGCGCGAACCGGACGGGCTTTTTCTTGGCAGTTGGAGAGGGCTTTAGCTGCGGTCGCCGAAAACGGACGCGGCCGTCGGCTCTGCGGTGCGGCGCTCGCGCTCCTCCGGCACGAATTCGGGCTCGGCGGGCTCTTCAACGATGGCTTCCAGGGCCGGGCCGCCCTTCTTGGCGTCGTCACGGTTCTTCTTCTCGGCCGCCTTGGAGACCAGGTCGTCCAGCGCCAGCTGGCCGACGAGGCCCAGCGTCACCGGATCGACCGGCTTGATGTTGGCGCTGTTCCAGTGGGTGCGGTTGCGCACGCTCTCGATCGTGGCCTTGGTGGTGCCTAGCAGCTTGGCGATCTGGGCGTCGGTCACCTCGGGGTGGTTCTTGACGAACCACATGATGGCGTCCGGACGGTCCTGACGGCGCGAGACGGGCGTATACTTCGGCGCGGGCTTGGAGGATTTCAGCAGCTCGGCGTGACGGCTGACGATGGCCTGCATGCGGTAGTTCTCGTCGGCCTGAGCCTTGTCCAGCTCCTCGCGGGCCAGCTGGCCCCCCGTGATCGGATCGACGCCCCGGATGTCGCGGGCCACGTCGCCGTCGGCGATGCCGCGCACCTCCAGCGGGTGCAGGCCGCAGAAGTCGGCGATCTGCTCGAACGTCAGGGAGGTGTTGTCCACCAGCCAGACGGCGGTCGCCTTGGGCATCAGGATGTCGGTCATGGGCTTGGGTCCCGGATGAGAAGGCCCGGTTTCGCCCGGGCGCTGGATACGACGGCGCCCGACCTTTCGGCCGGGCGCGGATGATCGGGATATAGGCGCATTCGAGCGAAAAGGAAACGTCGGCTGCTACCTCGTCACGAGCTTGGCAGTTCATGCGTCCTTGAGGCAAACTCGCTGACCGGAGCGAGAGGAGGGGGTGATGTTGCGTTCGGTGCTGGGAACGGCGGCTGCGGCCTTGTGTCTGGCGGCTCCGATGGAGACGGCCGCCCAGAGCGTGTTCGACACACCGCCGGGAAGCTGGCGCAACACCTGTATGGGCGGGGTGGTGATCAACGGCAGGCTCAACGCCCAGTGTCAGGATTCACGGGGCCTGCCCCGCAACAGCTATCTCGAGGTGGCGTCCTGCGGCAGGCGGGAGATCATCAACAACAATGGCAACCTGAGCTGCGCGCCGTCTCAGGATCCGCCGCGACAGTGGGCGCGCCCGGGCGGCGGCGGTCGGTCCATCACGGTGTTCGAACACACCAACTACCAGGGTCGATCGCGGACCTGGTCCGGAGAAGTCGCCAATCTGGTGCCGGAGGGGTGGAACGACATCATCAGCTCCATGTCCATGCGCGGGGCCTGGGAAGTCTGCACAGACATCAACTTTCGGGGCCGTTGCCAGGTCTTCGACGGCGACGTGACCAGCACCGTGCCGCTGGGCCTCAACGACGTGATTTCCTCGATCCGTCCGGCCGGACGCGGCGGGTGGGGTGGTCGCGCCTCGATCACGGTCTTCCAGCACGTCAACTACCAGGGGGCGTCGCGCACCTATACCGGCGAGGCGGCCAATCTGGTGCCGGACGGCTGGAACGACGTCATCAGTTCGATGACTCTCAGGGGCGTGTGGGAGGTCTGCACCGACATCAACTTCCGCGGGCGCTGCGAGATCATCGACGCTGATGTCGCCAACGTCATCCCGATGGGCCTGAACGACGTGATATCCTCCATGCGTCCGTTGAGCCGCTGATCCATACAGCTCCGGTTCATGTGGGCCGTTGAACAGTGTGATCCAGGCTGCGTTGAGCAGTTCAATGCGTTCAAGAGGAAGACCATGAAGATTATCGCACTTGCCGCCGCCGGAGCCACGCTTGCGCTCGTCGGGGCGGCGTCCGTCCCGCAGACGGCCGACGCCCAGTCACGAGGCGCCCCGCGCGGCAGCTACGCCCAGACATGCAACGGCGCCTATGTGAACCAGGGTCGGCTGTACGCCGACTGTGAAGATACGCGGGGCAACTACCGGTCGAGTTCCATCGACCTGAATGCGTGCTCCTCAAGTGATATCGGCAACGATAACGGTTTGCTGGTTTGCCACAATGTTCGCGGCCGTTGGGAGAACAACGGCAACGGCGGCGGCTGGAACGGCGGCAACAACGGCGGCGGCTGGGGTGGAAACAACGGCGGCGGCTGGGGTGGAAACAACGGCGGCGGTTGGGGTGGAAACAACGGCGGCGGTTGGGGTGGAAACAACGGAGGCGGTTGGGGCGGGGGCGGTCGCAACGCCATCACCATCTATCAGGACTCCAACTATCGCGGCGCTTCCCGGACCCTGCGTGGGGAAATCCCCGATCTGGTCCAGTACGGTTTCAACGACCGGATCAGCTCGATGCAGATGAACGGCACTTGGGAAGCCTGCGTGGACTCCTATTTCCGGGGCCGCTGCCAGACCTTCAACGGCAGCGTTCGGAACCTCGACAACTGGGGCCTGAACGACCGCATCTCCTCGCTGCGCCCGGTGCGCGGCGGCGGGCGCTGGTAGGCCTCAGACCGTCAGGACGATCTTGCCGACGTGTTCGCCCGCCTCCAGCCGGAGGTGGGCGAGACCGGCCTGATCCAGCGGGAAGGTCGCGTCGATCGGCGGGCGGACCGCGCCCGACGCGACCCACGGCCAGACCGTCTTTTCGATCGCGGCCGTGAGACGCGCCTTTTCATCGGCCGACCGGCGACGCAGCGTCGATCCCGTCAGCACCGCCTGTTTCATCATCAGCTTGAGCAGATCGACCTCGGCGAGCGGGCCGGTCTGGGTGGCGATCACGACCCAGCGTCCGCCGGACTTCAGCGCGGCCTGATTGATGCCGGCGTAGGCCGCACCGACCATGTCCAGAATGACGTCGGCGCCCCCAGACTCAGCGACCGCGCTTGCAAGGTCGGTCGTCGAGGCGTCCAGGCTGACGTCCGCGCCGAGGGACAGGGCCGCCTGAGCCTTCGCAGTAGATCGGGACGTGGCGATGACCTTGGCGCCGTGGGCCTTGGCCATCTGGATGGCGGCGACCCCGATTCCCGAGGTCGCCCCATGGATGAGCAGGGTCTCGCCGGGAGCAAGCCGACCGGCCTCGAAGACGTTGGCGTAGACCGTGAACACCGTTTCCGGGAGGGCGGCCGCGCTCACGAAGTCCAGCGTCTCAGGGATCGGCAGGGCGTGTCGGACGTCAACCAAGGCCAGTTCCGCATAGCCGCCGCCGCCCAGAAGCGCGCAGACCCGGTCGCCGATGCGCCTGCGATCGACGCCCTCGCCGACCTGATCCACTTCGCCGGCCACTTCCAGGCCGAGGATGGCCGAGGCCCCCGGCGGGGGTGGATAAAGGCCCTGCCTTTGCAGGAGGTCCGGGCGGTTGACGCCGGCGGCGCGGACTCGGATGCGGATTTGGCCAGGTCCGGCCACCGGGTCGGGCCGCTCGCCCAGCCTGAGCGCCTCCGCCGGACCTCGGCCGCCGGCGATTTCGATCACGCGCATGGGTCGCTCCAAAGCCTTGCAATCGTCCGTGTCCGGGCGCGTAACTAGGCCAGCGAAGGTTCCGGGCCAAGGAGGCGAGGATGACGTTCGAGGATCTTGAGCCGCGTGCCCAGCGCGGCGCGAACCTGACCGCCCTGTCGCGGGAGGATCTCGATCTCTATGCGGTCGAGGAGCTGAACGAGCGGATCGAGGCGCTTCAGGCTGAAATCGACCGGTCCAGGTCGGCCATCGCCGCCAAGGCCGCCAAGAAATCCGCGGCGGACGCCCTGTTCAACTTCGGGCGCTAGCGGTTTCGCTTGGCCCTTATCCGTGGCATGGCCGTTGCAGGCTTGAGAGGCGCGGCGCCAATCCGGCCCGATCAGGCAGCGGGCCTTCCGTGTCGAAATGTTGCGGTTTGAGTTGATGGCGAGCGACGATCCCGAAGCCCCCAAGAGCCCCCGTCCGGGCGAAATCCTGGATTTTGCGCGCTCCGAACTGTTCGACCGGACGTTCCAGGAGGGCATGGAGCTGGTCGAGGAGACCGCGTCCTATCTGGACGGCGACGGCCGCAGGGAGTCCAAGCTTCTGTCGCGTTCGGCGGCGCTCGCCTATGCGGGCGAGAGCATGAAGCTGACCACGCGGCTGATGCAGGTCGCGTCATGGCTGCTGGTCCAGCGCGCGGTCCGTGAAGGCGATATGGCGCCGGAAGCGGCGACGGATCCGCGCTATCGGCTCGCCGAGCGCAAGGTGGCGCAGGAACCCACGAACGCGGAGATCCCGATCGCCCTCGTGGAGTATCTGGTGCGGGCCGAAAAGCTTTACGACCGGGTCCTGTATCTGGACCGCCGCATGTATCAGGAGGCCTCGGCCGAGCCCGAGGTTAATCCGGTGCTGAGCCAGCTCGGCATGCTGGAGGCGGCCTTCCGGGGCTGAACCGGTCGAGCCTTCAGGGGCCGACGTCGTTCACATCGACGCGGCCGTCCGCGACCACTTCGGGCAAGGTGACGGCGATGCCGAGCGCCTCGGCGAGGGCCCGGTCCCGGCGATAGACGTCTTCACGAAACGCGACCCGGCCCTGACCGTCGACGAAGGCGGTCCAGTAGAGCAGACGCACGCCGATCTCCCGGCCTGTCTGGATGCGGGTCGTCCGGCGCGAGGCCTGGGCGGCGTCGAACTGGCCGAGCAACGCAGGATCGGGCGACAGCAGCAGTCGCGCGAACTCCACTGCGTTCTGCACCCGAACGCAGCCATGCGACCGCTGACGCACCGACAGATTGAAAGCGGCCTTGGACGGCGTGTCATGCAGGAAGATGGCGTAGCTGTCCTGCAGCTCGAACTTCACATAGCCGAGCGCGGCGGTCGGACCGGCGCGCTGGATGACCGTGCCGTTCTGGATATACATGTTCTGGCTGGCCAGATAGGCGGGGCCGCGCGGCAGGATTTCGCGGCGCGCGATGCCGGCCGGCACATACCACGGCGGGTTGGCGACGACCGAGGCGAAGGGCTTCTCCAGGCTGGGCGTCTGGGTCGTCGGGGCGCCGACGACGACGCGGTTGGAGTGAACCGGCCGTCCGTCTTTCCAGTAGACCATGATGGCGGCGGCGGTGTTGACCTCGATCCGCTCGGGATTGAGATCGCGCTTCAGCCACCGGCGGCGTTCCAGATTGAGCGCGATCTGACGCGCCCGGTCTTCGGCCGAGGCTCCGAGCGACGCCTGCGTCGAGGGGCCGATGCGGCCGTCGGCGGCCAGGCCGTGCCGCGCCTGAAAGCCCTGGACCGCCTGCTGCAGTTCGGGGCCATAGACCAGCCCTTCGGCCGTCAGCCGCGAGCCGGCCTCCGCCGTCAGATCGCCTTCGGCCACCAGACGCGCGATCAGGGCCGGAAGCCGGTTGTCGCTTGAGCCCGGCTCCAGCGTGCCCGCGCGGACCGGGAAGGCGGGCCACCCGCCCTGACCGATCAGGCGGCGATAGCGGACGTACCCGGCCGACAGGTTGTTGTAGCCGATGTCGGTCGGGGCCAGGCCCTCGAACCACTCGACCAGGCGGTTCTGGACCAGGGCGTCGTTGAGGCCGAGCGGCACGTCGACGACGTTCTTCTGCATCTCCCACAGCTCTTCGACCGTCTCGGGACGCACGGCCCCGAAGGCGAGCACGCGGGCGTACTTCAGGGCCGCGGCGGTGGTGCGCAAATCGGCGCTGTCCGGATCGGCGGCCAGGCCGACGAAGTCGAAGTAGTCGGTCCTGGACAGGCCGTGACGCTCGGAGCGGTTGGAGGCCTCGTTCAGGCGGCGGACCCGGTCGGCGTTCCACACCGGACGCCAGTTGTTCAGCTCATAGAAGGCGCGGACGTCGGCCTGCTCATCGGCGGGCAAGCGGCTGATCTGGGCGTTGAAGGCGGCGAAGTAGGGGCTGTCGCTGGTCGTCGCCTGGGGCTGATACGCGGTCTGCGCCATCGCGGGCGCGGCCATGGCCGCCGCCGCGGCGCCGAGGGTCAGTTCACGTCTGTTCATTCTCGCATCGCCTTGGTTCGACGCCTCGTGGAACCCGGCGTCCACGCCCCTGGGGTCGAACGCGTTCATGTTATCCACGTTCAGGGCAAACAAAAAGCGCCGGTCACGCGACCGGCGCCTTTCGTGATGTCGCCGCTACAGCCGCGGCAGGCTCACTTCTTGATGAAGCCGCCGAACTTGTTGTTGAAGCGCGAGACGCGGCCGCCGCGGTCCATCAGCTGCTGGTTGCCGCCGGTCCAGGCCGGGTGCGTCGACGGATCGATGTCCAGGTTCAGCACATCGCCTTCCTTGCCGTAGGTCGAGCGGGTCTTGTAGCTCGTGCCGTCGGTCAGGGTGACGGTGATGAAGTGGTAGTCCGGGTGGGTGTCGGGCTTCATGGTCGTGGCGTCCGGTCTCTGCGCGGTGACGATGCCGACCGTCTGTGCGCGTTTCTGAGGTGTCGCTAACGCTCGGCTCGCGGAGCCTCGCTGCTTGAGCGACGGAGGAATGAGAAATCCCGCCAGAATGTCTGGCGGGAGCGAGCGCGGCGTTTACACCGGGGCGTTATCCGGGGCAAGAGGCGCAGCCCATGACGAACGCCGCCGCGCCGATCCCTGATTCCGCCTCCGGCTCAGCGGCCGCGCCTGGCCGTCCCGGGGCCGGGGCGGTGCTGGCCGAGCAACTCGGCGAGGCCGGCGAGCGACGCGGACGCAGTCGAGACGTCCGGCCTCTGCTCAGGCTCTGGCCGTTCCTGGTCCGGCATCGGCTGGATGCCTTCATCGCCCTGTTCTGGCTGCTGGCGTCGACGGCGGCGTCGCTGGGCCTCACCGCGACCGCCCGGGGCGCGATCGACCACGGTTTTGAGAACGGCGGCCGCGACATCGACCGCTGGTTCCTGTTCCTCGGGGCCAACGCCGTGGTGCTGGGGATCGCGACGGCCGTCCGCTATTTCTACGTCACCAAGACAGGGGAGCGGGTGATCGCCGACCTGCGAAAGGCCCTGTTCGAGCGTGTCCTTACCCTGGATCCGGCATTCTTCGCGAGGATGCGCACCGGCGAGGTGCTGAGCCGCCTGACCACCGACATCGCCCTGGTCGAGACGCTGCTGACGACCTCCGTCTCCTTCGCGCTCCGCAACCTGCTGACGCTGATCGGCGGGATCGTGCTGTTGTTCATCGTCAGCCCGAAACTGACCGGGCTGGTCCTGCTGACCGCGCCGCTGTTGCTGGGTCCGGTATTCATCTTCGGGCGACAGGTCCGCAAGCTGACCGTCAAATCCCAGGACCGCTTCGCCAATGCCGTCGGGTTCGCGGGCGAGAGCGTGGACGCCATCGAGACCGTCCAGGCCTTTGGCCGGGTCACAAGCGCCGCGGGCCGCTTCGGCGCCGTGGTGGAGGAGGCGTTCGGCGTCTCCTTGACGCGCATTCGGGCGCGGGCCTGGATGACCGCGCTGGTGATCGTGGTGATCTTCGGGGGCATCACCTTCGTGCTGTGGCTCGGCGCCCAGGACGTGGCGGCAGGGACGATGACGCCCGGTGCCCTGTTGCAGTTCGTGCTGCTGTCGGTTTTCACCGCGGGGGCCGTGGGGGCGCTGGGCGAGAGCTGGGGCGACGTGCAGAAGGCGTCCGGCGCCATGGAGCGGATCGACGAGCTGATGCGCGCGGTCCCGGAGATCGCCGCGCCGGAACGTCCCCTGCCGCTGCCGTCGCCGCCGGAGGGTCGCGTGGCGATGGCGGGCGTGCGCTTCGCCTATCCCGGACGGCCGGATCTGCCGGCGCTGAAGGGTTTCGATCTCACGGTGCGGCCCGGCGAGACCGTGGCTCTGGTCGGGCCGTCGGGAGCCGGCAAGTCGACCGTGTTCCGTCTGCTGCTCCGCTTCTATGATCCCCAGGCGGGGTCGGTCAGCGTGGACGGCGTGGACGTCAAGGCGGCCGATCCGGCCGAGGTACGCGCCCGCTTCGCCTGGGTCTCGCAGGAAGCGCCGCTCTTTTCGGGCTCGGCTCTGGAAAACATCCGCTTCGGTCGCGAGGCCGCCAGCGAAGATGAGGTGCGCCAGGCGGCGAAAGAGGCGCAGGCCTTGGGCTTCGTCGAAGCTCTGCCCGAAGGGTTCGCCACCCCGCTGGGCGAGCGCGGCAAGAGCCTGTCGGGCGGCCAGCGCCAGAGGCTGGCCATCGCGCGCGCCCTGGTCCGCGATGCGCCGATCCTATTGCTGGACGAAGCGACCAGCGCGTTGGACGCCGAGAACGAGGCGCTGGTGCAGGCGGCGCTGGATCAGGCGATGGAGACGCGTACGACTCTGGTGATCGCCCATCGGCTGGCGACCGTGCTGCGGGCGGACCGTATCGTCGTCATGGAGGATGGCGTCGCAGTGGAGGAGGGGACCCACCACGAGCTGGTGGCCAAGGGGGGTCTCTATGCCCGGCTGGCGGAGCTGCAGTTCCGGGAGGGCTGAAGGTCGGCGTCAGCGGTTGTCAGTGCGGGCCTGAACCGCGATGGCCGGATGGTCGGTGAAGACGGCGTCGACGCCGAGCCGATAGAAGCGTGCCAGCCAAGCCGCCATGTCGCCGATCCCGTGGTCCTCGCCGCGCCGGTGTTCGACCGGGAGGAAGACGTCCTCGGCCCGGAAGGTCCAGACCACGACCTTTAGCCCAGCGGCGTAGGCGTCGGTCACCAGCGAGGTCGCTGTGGGCGCGGCGCCTGAGGCGTCGCGGGGGTAGATCAGGCCAGTTTCCACCCCGATGGCGTCGGCATAGGTCGCGATCTCGGCTAGGCCCTCGGGACGGGCCATCTCGGCATAGGTCATGCCGGGCCGGTCGAAGGGGCCGCCCAGCGGCGACATCAGTTGGAGCAGCGGCGCGTTCGTCGCCTGATCCAGAGACTGCAGGACGTTCATCTCGAACGACTGGATCAGAATCGGGCTGTCCTTGGCCATCAGGTCGTTGGCGGTGAGCGCGGCGATCAGGGGCGGCTCCATCGGCAGGCCGATCAGGGCGAAGTATGTCGGATGCTTCAGCTCCGGCGCGACGCCGATAATCCGACCGAATCGCGCCGAGCCTTCGCGGGCGATGTCGATGACCTCCTGAAACGTCAGGATCGGCTCCTGACCGTCGAAGGCGGCGCTGGCGGGCCGGAGCGCGGGCAGACGTTCGCGGGCGCGCAGGGTGCGCAATTCGGCCAGGGTGAAGTCCTCGGTGAACCAGCCGGTCACCGGGCGGCCGTCGATGGTCTTTGTCGTGCGGCGCTCGGCGAACTCGGGGCGCGCGGCGACGTCAGTGGTCTCGGAGATCTCGTTCTCGTGACGGACGACGAGGTGGCCGTCCCGGGACATGACCAGGTCCGGCTCGATGAAATCCGCGCCCTGGTCGATCGCCAGCTCATAGGCCGCGCGGGTGTGTTCAGGCCGTTCGCCCGACGCGCCACGATGGGCGATCACGAGCGGATGCGGAGGCGTCTGGGCCGCGACGGGGCCTGCGAACAGCATGGCGGCGAGGATGAACCGGATCATGCCACGAGGGTAGGGCGGGCCTGCGACGGGCCGATGAAGCGCTGCGGTCTCAGGCGGCCTGCAAAACCTTGCGCAGCGCCGGGTGGACTTCTGCGTTGGCGGCGCAGATGGTCGCACCGCTCTTCGGATCGCCGTGGTCCTCGATGGAGGTGACGATGCCGCCCGCCTCGGTGACGAACAGGATGCCTGCCGCCACGTCCCAGGGCTTCAGATTGCGCTCGAAATAGGCGTCATATCGGCCGCAAGCGACCCAGGCGAAATCCAGCGCCGCAGAGCCCAGACGGCGGATGCCCGCCACCCGCTGGCCGACGGCATGGATGTCCTTGATCGCCTGGGCGTGGCCGGTCTTGCCGATGAAGGGCAGGCCGGTGGCGATCAGGCTGTCGGCCAGGTCGCGACGGCCTGAGACGCGGATGCGCTGGTCGTTGAGGTAGCAGCCCTTGCCCTTCTCGGCCCAGAACAGCTCGTTCAGGATGGGGTTGTAGGTTACGCCCGCCACGATCTCGGACGACCCGTCCGGCGCGCGCCGCTCCAGTCCTACCGTGATGGCGAAATGGGGCATGGCGTGCATGAAGTTGGTCGTGCCGTCGATGGGGTCGACGATCCAGGTGTGGGACTTGTCGGTGCCCTCGATCAGGCCGCGCTCTTCGCCCAGGAAGCCGTAGCCCGGCCGCGCCTTGGTCAGTAGCTCGAACAGCGTCTGTTCGGCCTTCAGGTCGGCGGCGGTGACGAAGTCGCCGGGGCCCTTGCGCGACACCTGAAGGTTCGAGACTTCGCCGAAGTCGCGCAGCATCGGGCGGGCGGTCTTCCTGACCGCGTCGGTCATGACCTGAAGCAGGGCGGAGGCGAGGGCCATCGGGGAATCTCCTGGTCCAGCGGTCCTGAAAAGGCGAAGCGCCCGGACCGGTGGAGAAGTTCAGTGCTCGCCCCGAAGGGCCGTGCGTGGGATCAGTCGGCGCGGCGGACGTACTCGCCCGTGGCGGTATCGACCACGATGCGCTCGCCCGCCGACATATAGGGCGGGATCATGATGCGCACGCCGTTGTCGGCGATGGCGGGCTTGTAGGACGACGACGCCGTCTGGCCTTTCACGGTCGGCTCGGTCTCGACGACCGTCAGGGTGACCTGCTCGGGAAGGCTGAGGCCGATCGGACGCTCCTCGTGCATCTCGATGACGACCTTCATGCCGTCCTGGAGGTAGGGGATCGAATCCTCGCCGACCCAGTCCTTCTGCAGCTCGATCTGCTCGTAGGTGGCGTCGTCCATGAAGACGAGGGCGTCGCCCTGCTCGTACAGGAAGGAGAAGTCCTTTTGCTCCAGCGTGACGCGCTCGACCTTGTCCTCGGAGCGGAAACGCTCGTTCAGCTTGTTGCCGGTCTCGAGGTTCTTGGCCTCGACGTTGGCGAAGGCGCCGCCCTTGCCAGGCTTGACGTGGCTGGCCTTGGTGACGACCCACAGGCCGCCGTTGTGCTGGAGCACCATGCCGGGCTTGATGGTGTTGCCGTTGATTTTCGCCATGAGGGGATCGCTGAAGCTGGGGCGCGGCCCCGACGGCCGGCGCGAATTCGGGCGCGATCCCTAGAGGAAGCCGGACAGCAGGGCAAGGCGGGCGGACTTGTCGCGCGAGCGCTCGCCGAGCGGCGGTTCGCTGCTTATCGCGGTCAGTGCAGGGTGGCCCCGGCTTCCTTGGCCTTGCGGTCGATGACGTTGCCGAGCCGCACGCCCATGCCGGTGGGGCTGGCCAGCTTGCCGGCGCGGGTGTCGAGCTTGCGCGCCTCATGAGCGAAGGCCGCCGCAAGACCGGCCGAGGTCATGGCCGCGGCGATCTGCATGCCGCGGCTGGCGGGCCGCAACGCAATCCAGACGGCGTTGATGGCCTGAGCGCCAGCCCACAGGATCATGGCAGAGGTGCGTTCGGGGCGGGCAGGGGCGTTCCAGACACGTACGGCAGACAGCGTCGTCGCGGAGAAGACGGCCGGAAGCACCAGGCTGAAAGCGCCGCGCGGTCGCTCGGTCACCGGGCCGGCGCCGCCACGCATCTGAGCGAGCGACCGACGTCGCGGCCCGACGACGCCGCTGGCGAGCGCGGTGGCCAGCAGGGCGAACCCGACCGTCACCGCGACGCCGAGCGCGACATGGCCAGCAGCCCGCTCGTCGGCGTTCAGGAAATCCGTCGCAGCCTCACGGATATCGTCCAGACGATCGTCGATGTCGCTCATGCCCTATCCTCCTGCGACGGAGGAATGGGCGGAAAGCGGCGCGGTTCCGGATCAGCCGCCGGTTGCGCTCTTGTCCGGCGAGATCTCGGTCATGGCGGACTGCAGATAGTTCTGCTCGCCCAGCTGTTCGATCAGCTTGAACTGGGCCTCCAGGAAGTCGATGTGCTCCTCGGTGTCCGACAGGATCTCCATCAGGATCTGACGGCTGACGAAATCAGAGGCGGCTTCCGCCTGGGCGATGCCGGCCAGCAGGGTGTCGCGGCCGCCCAGCTCCAGCGCCAGGTCCGCGCCCAGGCACTCGACCGCGCTCTCGCCGATCTTGAGCTTGTGCAGATCCTGCATGTTGGGCAGGCCGTCGAGGAACAGCACGCGTTTGATGAGCTTGTCGGCGTGCTTCATCTCGCCGATCGATTCCTCGTAGATGATCTCGCCGAGGTGCTTCAGGCCCCAGCTCTCGAACATCCGGGCGTGCAGGAAGTACTGGTTGACCGCCGTCAGCTCGTTGGTCAGCACCGCGTTGAGAGTGCGGATGATCGCGGGATCGCCCTTCATGGCTGTCGGCTCCTGAGTGAATCGGTGGACGCGGGGAGCGCCCTTGGCCTCGTCATAACACAGGCGAATGCGGTCGTGGGCTGTTGCGAGCCCTTATCACCACATTGATATTGCGAATGATTTTTGTCGCCAACTACTCGGCGGCCAGCGCGAAGGCCTGGCGGCTGTCGTCGATCATCTGACGCATCTCGCAGACGCACTTGGCGCACTGGGCGGCGCAGCCGTTGCGGTCGAACACATCTCGAGGGCGACGGGCACCCGCCTCGATGGCGAGGGCGACATCCCGTTGGCGAAGGCCGTTGCAGTTGCAGACGTACACGCGGTGGCTCGGTTAACTCAGTTGCGACTGGTTCTCCATAGCATGGCGGCAAGGGATTGCAACGCATTCTCATTCGCCCGGTTGACGGCAGGGCCGTAGCGTCGCACCAGCGGCGGATGCGCGCCCCGGACTGCCAGCTCTATCTCGTCACGCCGCCTTCGATCGCTGATTTGGAGGCGTTCGCAACGGCGCTGGAGCAGGTGCTGGAGGCCGGGCCGGTCGCGGCGTTGCAGATCCGGATCAAGCCGGCGGACGATGAGCAGATCACGGCCGCCGTGCGGCGACTGGCTCCGATCGCCCAGTCCCGAGGCGTGGCGGTCATTCTCAACGACCGGCCCGACCTGGCCGCGGCCCTGGGCTGCGACGGGGTGCATGTCGGCCAGTCCGACGCGTCCGTCGCATCCGCGCGCAGGGTCATGGGCAAGAACGCCATGATCGGCGCGACGTGCCACGACAGCCGCCACCTGGCGATGGAGGCGGCCGAGGCCGGCGCGGACTATGTGGCGTTCGGGGCCTTCTTCCCGACCTCGACGAAGGAAACGGTTCACCGGCCCGATCCGGACATCCTGACCATCTGGCAAGAGGTCATGGAGGTTCCCTGCGTGGCCATCGGCGGGATCACGGTCGAGAACGCCGCCGTGCTGGTCGAGGCCGGCGCCGACTTCCTGGCGGTCAGCCAGGGCGTTTGGGGCCATGCGGAAGGACCGGCGACCGCGGTCAGGGAGTTCACCAAAATCCTCAAGCCGAGTCCGTAGCTTCAGAGGATGTTAGGAAGCGCTTGCTAATCACGACGGTAGCGCTTCTCCCCCGAGTGTCCCCCGGATGCCCAACAGTCGTGTCCTGACCGCAGCGGACCTCGACCCCGTCGTCGGGGCGAACGCTGCGCGAGCGCAGAGGGTCACCACGGCCGCGACGCTGTTCAGCGATCCCCTGGTTCCCATCGCGACCGTCGCAGGCGTCATGCTGCTGACCGTCCTGGCGATCTCGACGGCGCGGACGGCCGGGCTCGTGGCGGCGCTGTGGGCGGCGAATGCACTGGCCGTGGCTGTCTGGCTTCGCAGCGGGCGCGGCTGGAGCTACGACCTGTGTTTCGGCGGACTGATCGCCGTGGGCGTGCTCTCTGGGCAGTTTCTGGCCGGCAACCGGCCTGACCTCGCGGCCATGTTCACCGCCGCGAACATGCTCGAGATCGTCGCGGGCGTGCTTCTGGCCCGCCGGTTCGCTCCGACCCTGAATCTGGCCAGCGTCGAAGGGGCCTGCCGCTTCATCCTGGCCGTCGCCTTCGTCGCCCCGATCGGCGGCGGCCTGTTCGCCGCGACGGGGCTGACTTTGATCAACGGCGCTGACTTTCTGACCTCCTTCCAGACCTGGTGGTTCGGGCATGCGCTCGGCCTGGCCGTGGTGGCGCCCTTCGTGCTCGCTCTGGAAAAACAGCCGCTGCGGGTTCTCTTGTCGCCTTGGCGGATCGCGGAGACCGTCCTCCTGTTCGGACTGCTGTTGGCGGTGTCCGTCGCGGTCTATTTCGTCCTGACGCGGCCGCTGGGCTTCGCCATGATCCCGGTCCTGATCCTGATCGCCGCGCGGCTGCGGGTGATCGGGGTGACGGCGGGGCTGGTCGTGATGTCGATCTGCGCCATCGCCGCCCTGATGACCGGAGCCGGCCCCTGGCGCTGGGTCGAGGGCGATCTGGCCGAGCGCGCCATGCTGATGCAGCTGACGCTCCTGTTCGGCTATGTGCCGATTGTCCTCGTCGCCTCGCTCCTGGAAGAGCGCGACCGTCTCTCGGAACGCGCCAAGGCCGGGCAGTTGCGGGCCGAGCGGGCGTCGGCGGCCAAGTCGCGGCTGCTGGCCAATGTCGCCCACGAGATCAAGAGCCCGATCGGCGGCGTCATCGGCATCGGCGATCTGTGGTCTTCGGGCCAGCTGGGTCCCGTCACCGAGACCCAGAAATAAATGGCGCAGATGCTGGTCAAGACCGCGCGGCAGGTCGAGGCCTTGTCGCACGACCTGCTGGACGTCGCCCGCGCCGAGTCCGGGGCGGTGAAAGTCGAACTGCGTCCGACCGATGTGCCGGGGCTGCTGGACGACGTCTGCCGGGCGACCGCGCTACGTCCGGAAGCGGCGCGGTTGAAGATGACGGTGGTGGCGGACGGCGACGGACTGGTCGCCTTGGCGGATTCCCAGCGCCTGGCCCAAGTGATCGACAACCTGGCGACCAATGCGGTGAAGTACGCCGCCGCCGGTGGAACCCTGACCTTCCGCGCCAGCCGCATCTACGATGGCGTGCGTATCGAGGTCATCGACCAGGGCCCGGGTCTCTCGCCCGAGAAACAGGCGCAGCTGTTCGAGCCCTTCAACCGCCTCGGCCTCGAGCGGACGGCGGTGGAGGGTCACGGCATCGGCCTGGCTTTGGCCAAGCGGCTGGTCGAACTGCAAGGCGGGACGATCGGCGTCCAGTCCGAGCTCGGAGCCGGATCGACCTTCTGGATCGAGCTCCCGGTGGCCTGAAAATCATTCTGCGGTGAATTCCTGCGACCCGACGCCGCGCGGCGGCGTTGGTCATGGACGCGGACGGTCCGGAGGCTCAGACCTCTGCGCGTCCAAGGCCCTTCGGGAACGCCCACGTGGATTTCGACGCCCTCCTGCTGTCGCGGATGCAGTTCGCCTTCACCGTGGCGTTCCACATCCTGTTTCCGGCCTTCACCATCGGGCTGGCCTCCTATCTCGCCGTGCTCGAGGGCCTGTGGCTCTGGACGAAGCGGGAGGCGTTCAAGACCCTCTATCTGTTCTGGGTGAAGATCTTCGCGCTCAGCTTTGGCATGGGCGTCGTGTCGGGCGTGGTGCTCAGCTACCAGTTCGGAACCAACTGGTCGGAGTTCATCCGCCTGACCGGCGGAGTGATCGGCCCGCTGATGGCCTATGAGGTCCTGACGGCCTTCTTTCTTGAGGCCTCCTTCCTGGGCGTCATGCTGTTCGGCTGGAAGAAGGTCGGACCCAGGCTGCACTTCCTGTCGACCTGCCTCGTCGCGGTCGGCACCATGATCTCGGCCTTCTGGATCCTGTCCGCCAACAGCTGGATGCAGACGCCGCAGGGGCATCAGGTGCTGGCCGATGGGACCTTCGTCGCCGTCGACTGGGTGAAGGTGATCTTCAATCCCAGCTTCCCGTCGCGGCTGACGCACATGCTGATCGCCGCCTTTCTGACGACGGGGCTCGTCGTCGGAGCCGTGTCGGCCTTCCACGTGCTGAAGGACCGGGCGAGGGGCGAGAAGCCGGCGGGGTGGAACGAAAGCCGGATCTCGCTGGTCATGGCGATCGGTCTCATCGCCGTGCTGGCCCCCCTGCAGCTCGTGGTGGGCCACTGGTCGGGCGAGGTGACGCACAAGTATCAGCCGTCCAAGACCGCCGCGCTGGAAGGCTATTGGGAGACCCGCGCCGATCAGCCGTTGCATCTGTTCGGCATTCCGGACCGCGAGGCCCAGAAGAACCACTTCCAGGTATCGATCCCCGGCCTCGGCAACGTCATCCAGAACGTGCCGCGCGACGAGGTCATCCAGGGGCTGGACGCCTGGCCCAGGGAGGATCAGCCGCCGCCCTTCATTCCGTTCTTCGGTTTCCGGATCATGGTCGGCCTGGGGCTTCTGATGATCGGCCTGGGCGCTTGGGGCGCGTGGCTGCTCTGGCGTCGCAAGGTGTTCGACAGCCCGTGGTTCCTGCGCTTCTGCGTGGCCATGGGGCCGTCCGGCTTCATCGCCGTGCTGGCGGGCTGGATGGTGACCGAGGTCGGGCGCCAGCCCTGGGTGGTCTATGGCGTGCTGAAGACCCGCGACGCCGTCTCGCCGGTCATCGCCAGCCAGGTGGCGACGTCGTTGCTGGCCTACGTCACCGTCTATGCGATCGTCTTCACAGCCGGTGCGCTCTTCATCCTGCGCCTGATGCGCGAGGGGCCGATCGCGGCGCACATCGAGCCCGAGCCACGCCAGCAGCGGATGCCCGGCACCCCGCTGGCCAAGGCGCCGGAGGATACGACGCCCGGCGACGACGATCCGCCCGACGATCCGGACGGCCTGAGAGGACGCACGTCATGAGCCTGGATCTTCCGCTTATCTGGGCCGGGCTGATCGCTCTGGCGGTTCTGCTCTATGTGCTGCTTGACGGCTTCGATCTCGGCATCGGCATCCTGTTTCCGTTCGCCCGCTCCAAGGAGGAGCGAGACGTGATGATGAACACCGTGGCTCCAGTCTGGGACGGCAACGAGACCTGGCTGGTGCTGGGGGGAGGGGGGCTGCTGGCGGCCTTTCCCCTGGCCTATTCGGTGGTGATGCCGGCCTTCTATCTGCCGATCCTGCTGATGCTGGCCGGGTTGATCCTCAGGGGCGTGGCGTTCGAGTTCCGGTTCCGGGCCAATGATCGGGGGCGGCGCTTCTGGACGCAGATGTTCTCCGGCGGCTCGATCCTGACGACGGTGGCGCAGGGCTTCGTGCTGGGAGGTTTCATCCAGGGCGTGACGGTGCGGGATGACCGCTTCGCCGGAGGGCAGTTCGACTGGCTGACGCCCTATACGCTGCTGGTCTCGGCGGGGCTGCTCGCGGGCTATGCGCTGCTGGGAGGGGCCTGGCTGATGATGAAGACCAAGGATAATCTGCACGGCGACGCCAAGCGGTGGACCGGCTGGAGCGCGCTGGCCACCGCCATCATGCTGGCCGCCGTCAGCGTGGCGACGCTGCTGGTGCATCCGCGCGTGGCGGCGCGGTGGGGATTCGACCTCGGCGACGGTTTCGCGCTGGAACTGGCGACGCTTGTGCCGCTGCTGCCCATTCCTCTCCTGGGACTGGCGGGGCTGGGGCTGGTGGCGGTGATGTCGAGGAAAGGGTCGCACCGCTGGCCCTTTGTCGGGGCGGTTCTGGTCTTCCTGTCCGGCTATCTGGGGCTGGCGGTCGGGTTCGCGCCCTACATCGTGCCCTATGCGCTGGACTTCCGTCAGGCGGCGGCACCGGACAATGCGCTGGGCCTGATGCTGGTCGGCACGTCGGTCATCCTGCCGATGATCCTGGCGTACACCGCCTGGGTCTATTGGGTGTTCCGGGGCAAGATCGACGAGGAGGTCGGCTATCATCATTAGACCCGTCCCGCCGCCGGAGCCGGGCGAGGACGGCGGCCCGCTCTGGAAGAAGCTGCTGTGGTTCGCCGGCCTGTGCGTGGCCGGGGTGATCGTCGTGGCAGCGGTCGCCTATACGCTGCGGAGCTTGCCGTTCATGGGCTGAGGCGCGATGGTCGCGGCCATGTCCAGCGTCCTGATCCTTTCCGCCCTCGCCGCGCTCCAGACGGCCTCTCAGCCTCAACAGAGCACCGGGAGCGACCTGACCCGCATGCTCAACGGTGCTCCGCCCGCCGCGAGCCGTTCGGCGCAACCGCTCGCGCCCGTGGCCACAGCGCCGGCGAGCGGATCGACGACCGGTGGCGCCACGCCTGCCGCCGGCTCGGCGCCTGCAGTTTCGACGCCCCGCCCTGCGCCGGCCGCTGCGACCAGGCCGACCGCGACGCCGCCAGGGACCGTAGGCGGCAGCGGCGCGCCGCCAAGCCCGTCGGGGGCGCCTGCGAGCCCCGCGCCGGGCACGGTTGCGCCGGCTGCCCGTCCAGCGACTGCCGCTCCGCCGACGGCGACAGCCACCCCGCCTGCGCCGGCGTCGAGGCCGACTGCGGGGGCGGGAGCCGCGCCGACGGCGGCGCCGACCTCTACGCCGACAGGGTCAGCCCGGCCGGCCACGGCTCCCGCCGCTCCGACCACGACGCCGCCGTCGGTCCCTGCGCCGCGGACTGCGGCCGCCGGGACGACCGCAGGCGAGGCCCCGACCGCAGAGCCGGTCGAGCCGCCTCCGCCGCCAGTGACGGTTCTGACCCCGGCCGCTATCGCGGCGCTGCCTTTCGCGCTCGATCTGCCCAGCGGCGTCACGGTGACGACGGGGCGGCCCGGGCCGAACTTCACGATCTGGACCGTGCGGCGGGGCGAGCGGTCGCTGGTGATGATCTATGCCGGGCCGGCGTCGCAGTTTCCGATCTACTCGGGCGAGATGGTCGAGGCGGGCGGGCGGACCTCGATCGTGACGACCGAGGAGGGACGGCGCGTGGCGCTGGAGCACCTGTTCACGCGCACCGCCGCGCCGCAGGAGATCCACGCCTGGATCACCAGCGTCGAGGGCGCGGATCGCGCCCTGGCCGAACGGATCGCCCAGAGCATCGATCCGCGCTAGGCCCGGCGCACCGGCGTGTCGGTGGCGCCCAGGCGCAGGCCGCGCTTGCCGGCGAAGACGAGCACCTCCTGCCCCTTGGCGGCGGCCCAGCGGCGGAGCTGCGGCTCATAGGGCTCGCGGCGCCAGTCGTGGGGGCGGGCGGCGTCGCATTCGACGATCAGGCGTCGGCCGTTCTGCTCGGAGTGGAGCACGAAGCCGGAGACGGTCGGCTTCCAGCGGTCGTCCAGGGCGTCGGTCAGGAGCCAGAGGCAGTTGAAGACGCGGCAGTCCTCGGGGCGGTCGGCGTAGACGGCGCAGCCCGTCGTCTTGCCGAAGTGGCGGCACCAGCGGCCTGCGAGCTTGTCGAGGGCCGTGACGCCCATGAGCTTGCAGCACAGGCCGCAGTCGCCGCAGGCCTTCATTCCGATCCGGGCGGTCCGGCCTCGGACCAGACGGCGAGCTCGTTGCCGGACGGATCCAGGAAGTGCAGCCGCCGCCCGCCGGGGAAGGCGAAGATGGGCTTCACGATCCGGCCGCCCGCCGCGGTGATCCGCTCGGCCATGGCTTCCAGGTCCGAGGCGTAGAGGACGGGCAGGGGATGGGCCGGCCGGGATTCGTCCGTGTCGAAGCCGCCGTCCAGGCCCTCGTCGAAGGCCTGATAGGTCGGGCCGTAGTCGATGAACCGCCAGCCGAAGGCGGTTTCGTAGAAGGCCTTGGTCTCGGGCATGCCGGTCGAAGGCATCTCCAGATAGTCGAGTTTTCCGTCGCTTCGCATTGTCGTGATCCGATCAGGAAGCCGCCGGCTTCAGGGTTGCCACGACCGTTCAAGCCGCGCAATCTTGCGAACGACTCGCAACGCGGAGCGACGCATGATCATCCTGACCACGGGCGCGGAACTGATGCGGCTGATGCGCGAGCCGCCTCACGCCATCTCGACGGCCAGAGCCACGGCCTCGCCGCCGCCGATGCACAGGGAGGCCACGCCGTTCTTGCCGCCGCGCGCCTGAAGCGCCGCCAGAAGGGTCGTGAGGACCCGGGCGCCGGACGCGCCGATGGGGTGGCCGAGCGCGGTCGCGCCGCCGTTGACGTTGAGCCTGGCGTGGTTGATGCCGAGCTCCTGCATGGCGATCATGGCGACGACGGCGAAGGCCTCGTTGATCTCCCACAGGTCGACGTCCTCGACCGACCAGCCGGCCTTCTTCAGCGCCTTCTGCATCGCCGGAACGGGCGCGGTGGTGAACAGGCCGGGCTCATGGGCGTGGGCCGCGTGGGAGACGACGCGGGCGACGATGGGCAGATCGAGCGCCTTGGCTACGCTCTCGCGCGTCAGGACCAGGGCGGCGGCGCCGTCGGAGATGGAGGATGCGTTGGCGGCGGTGATGGTGCCGTCCTTGGCGAAGGCGGGCTTCAGCGTCGGGATCTTGTCCGGATTGGCCTTGGCGGGCTGTTCGTCGTCCGAGACCAAAACCGTGCCCTTACGGTCGGTGACCTCGACCGGAACGATCTCGGCCTTGAAGGCGCCCGACGCGATGGCGTTCCGGGCCCGGGTCAGGCTCTCGATGGCGTAGGCGTCCTGGGCCTCGCGGGTGAACTGGTACTGGCCGGCCGCGTCCTCGGCGAAGGCGCCCATCAGCTTGCCGGGGGTGTAGGCGTCCTCCAGCCCGTCCAGATACATGCTGTCCATGATGACATCGTGGCCGATGCGGGCGCCGCCGCGATGCTTGGTCATCAGGTAGGGCGCGCCGGTCATCGACTCCATGCCGCCGGCGACGATGATATCGGCCGAGCCGGCGGCGAGGCTGTCGGACGCCATCATGACGGCCTGGAGGCCCGAGCCGCACATCTTGTTGACCGTGGTCGCCTCCACATGCTGGCCCAGCCCCGCGCCGATGGCGGCCTGGCGCGCCGGAGCCTGGCCGAGGCCGGCGGGCAGGACGCAGCCCATGACGATCTGCTCGACCTTGTCGGCCGGAACGCCCGCGCGCTCGACCGCCGCCTTGACCGCCGTGGCGCCGAGCTCGGTCGCCTTGACGCCGGACAGGGCGCCCTGGAAGCCGCCCATCGGCGTGCGGGCGAAGGAGACGATGACGACGGGATCGGACATGGAGGCTCTCGCGAGATGTTCGGGGCGGATGTAGCGAGGACGAGGACGGATTGCGAGGGGTGGGTGTGGGCCTGCATGTGCGGTCACGGGCCCGCCTCTGGCGCCCCGGATCAGGTCCGGGGCGCCTGTCTCCGCCCAGGGGGCGGAGAGCTGGTTTGGCCACGCCTCAACGCTCTTCCGCTGTGAACGGGATGGGAAGGGCGGGCGGAGCTTGGGCGCGAGGCCCGGTTACCGTGAGTGTGTAGTTTCGGCTTCGCGTCTTCTGCTCCGCACGGCTGGTCTGATCGGAAGCGGACGGCCCCGCGTCGTTCCCGCGCGACTGCCCGGGGACCAACGGCCCTGTTAGAGCCTTGCCGCTACTGACGCCTCCGGCGGGAAGGTCGGCGTACCTTGCGAAAGCCGATCCCCTGAACGGTGCCGGTCTTCTGCCGACGCCCTTATCGCCGCGGGCCCCGAAGGACCCGCGAACCACCCCCTTGGCCCGGGACGCCGGATGAGCGCCCCTGGGCGTCTCCGGTCGCTGGACCTCGGGAGCTCCCGCTCCAACCGCTCCCGCCGCAGCAAGCTCGCAAGGCCTTGCGCCCTTCCCAAGCGACGGAACCGAGGGGGAGGGTAACACACCCCGCAATGCGGGCGCGTTCAGCGGCTCTCAAACGGGACGGTCGTTGTTTTTACTGCCGGAATCCCG
>JAESGS010000174.1_pt1 | contig 89222 bp, 61 predicted proteins | sample 9269761 | NCBI WGS metagenome assembly JAESGS01 (sample SAMN15741799, study PRJNA653493) | algae metagenome | isolation source: Cyanosarcina radialis HA8281-LM2 and co-occurring heterotrophs from damp... | place: USA: Makauwahi cave, Hawaii | collected 2011-01-06 | reverse complement strand
GCCGACCCGCGGGAGGTAGACCTTGAATGTCGTCCCGATCCCCGGCTCGCTGTACACCTCGACCCGCCCGCCGCTCTGCTTGACGACGCCGTGGACGATCGACAGCCCCAGCCCGGTCCCCTTCCCCGGCCCCTTGGTGGTGAAGAACGGCTCGAACACCTGGGCGACCGTCGCCGCGTCCATGCCGCACCCGGTGTCCGTGACGGCGAGCAGCACGTACGGGCCGGGGGCCGCCCCCAGGTGGGCGGCCGCGTACCCGGCGTCGAGGTCCACGTTCGCCGTCTCGACCGTCACCTTCCCGCCCCGCGGCATCGCGTCGCGGGCGTTCACCACGAGGTTCATCACCACCTGCTCTAGCTGCCCCGGATCGACCTTCACCCGGCCGAGGTCCGGGGCGCAGACGAGCCGCAGGTCGACGTCCGCCCCGATGAGTCGGGTGAGCATCCGCACCATGTCGCCGAGCAGGGCGTTCAGGTCCAGGACGACGGGGACGAGCAGTTGCTTGTGGCTGAACGCGAGGAGTTGCCGGGTGAGGGCGGCGGCCCGCTCGCCGGCCCGGAGGACCTCCCGCAGCAGCGGCCGGTCGGCGGCGGCCGGGTCGCCGGTGGCGAGCAGCAGCTCGGCGTACCCGTTGATGACGGTGAGGAGGTTGTTGAAGTCGTGGGCGACGCCGCCGGCGAGCCGGCCGACGGCCTCCATCTTCTGCGCCTGCCGGAACTGCTCCTCCAGCTTCTTCCGCTCGGTGATGTCGATCAGGAACGCGGCCACGGCCGGCCGGTCGTCCACCCGGATCGGGCAGACGATCGACTCCAGCCAGATGCGCCGCCCGTCCTTCCGCACCCCCTGCCACCCGGCGTGCGGCGGCATCCGTTCCCCGGCGAGGGTCGCGGCGGCGCGGGCCTGGAGGGCCGCCCGGTCCTCCGGCGCGACGAGGACCTCCCACGGCCGCCCGACCAGCTCCGCCGGGTCGGCGTACCCGTACATCTGGCAGCCCGCCGCGTTGACGTGGCGGATGCGGCCGTCCTGGTGGACGACGACGCCCTGCAGCGACCCCTCGACCACCGCCCGGTAGCGGGCCTCCGACGCCCGGACCGCCGCCTCCGCCGCCTTCCGCTCGGTGATGTCCTGCACCTGGCCGACGTACCGGCTCGGCCGGCCGGCGGCGTCCCGGACGAGGGACACGTTCGTCAGCCCCCAGAAGACGCGGCCGTCCTTGTGCCGGTACCGCTTCTCCATCTGGAAGTAGTCGGCCGCCGCCGCGAGCAGCGGCTCGCGGTTGGTCAGGCTGGCGTCCAGGTCGTCCGGGTGGGTGACGGCCGGCATCGAGAGCCGCAGGACTTCGGCCGGCGTGTACCCGAACAGGCGGGCGAAGGCGGCGTTCGCGCGGACGAACCGGTGGTCCAGGTCGGTCACGACCATCGCGACGTGCGTGTCCTCGAACGCGCTCCGGAACAAGGATTCCGGGTTCTCGACGGCGGGCGGAGCCGCGTCGGGGTGGCGGCGGGTCATTGCGGACTCCACTACGGGCCGGAGGGGGAGCGGTCCGTAGCCGCGGACAATGTCGAAGGCGGGGGCGGGCTACTCGATCATAACGCGGCGCTGCCGTCTGGGTCAAACGGCCGTTCCGAAATTGGCCAGAGGTTGCGGCGGCGTTCGGTCTTTGAACCGGGCCGGGAAGGGCAGAAAAAAGCCCGCGGTCAACACCGCGGGCGGGGACGGGATTCGGTAGAAGCGTTTCACTTCTTCGGCGGGGCGGGGGCCGGAACCGCGGGGGCAGGAGCCGGGGCCGGGGCCGGGGCGGGGACCGGTGGCTTCGGGGTCAGCTTGTCGAGCTTCGCCTTCGCCGCCGCGACCTCGGCGTTCGCTGCGTTCAAGTTCGCCTGGGCCGCGTTGAAGGCGTCGAAGACCGGCTTCCGCGCCGCCGTCTGGTCCGCGACCACCTTCTGCGTCGGGGCGATCTTCGCCGCCTCGTCGGCCGCGGCCTTCTGGAGGACCGGCAGCTTGTCCGCCGCCGCCTTCGCCGCGGCCTGGGCGTCGGCCACGCCCTTGTTCGCGGCCGCGACCTCGTCCGCTGCGCCCTTCGCCAAGTCGGCCGTCTTCTTCACCTGGTTCTTCAGCTCGGCGTTCGCCGGGGCCGCGTTCGCCGCGGCCACCACCTTGCCGGCCGCTTCCTGGAGGGCCGTCGCCGTCACTTGCTTGGCGGCGACCACACCTTGCGCCGCCGCCACCGCCGCCGCCGCCACGTCGGTGGCGGCCTTCCCCTGGTCGGCGGCGCTCTTCGCGGCGTTGGCCGCGTTCGTCGCGTCCGTCACGGCCTTCTGGAACGGGGCGAGTTCGGCGTTCGCCTTGTCCACGTTCGCCTTCGCCGCGGCCAGCGCGTCCGTCGCCGGCTTCACCTTCCCCTCCGCCGCCGCGACGCCGGCCTTCGCGATCTCGATCTGCTCGGCGAGCGTCTTCGGATTCGTGTCCGCGGCGATCAGCAGCTTGCCGTCGGCCGCGGCCCAGCCCTTCACCGTGCCGGCCCAGTCGCCGGCGAACACCTTCGCGTTGTCGTGGTTGACCGCCACCTTCAGGCCGAGGTCGGCGAACGCCTCGAACTGCTTCTGCAGTGCGCCGTTCTGGTCCCACAGCTTCGTGACCTTGTCCCGGCCGGTGGACGCGAGCCGGCCGTCGTGGCTGAACTTCACGCTCGCCGCCCCGCCGCCGTGCGCGGCCCAGTTGCGGAAGTTGCCGCCGTTCTCCATCTCCCAGAGCTTGATCGTGCCGTCCTCGCTCGAAGAGGCCAGGCAGTTGGAATCGTCCCGCCAGGACACGTCGGTAATCATGGCCGTGTGCCCGCGGAGGGAGAAGTACTCGCGGCCGGTGAACGCCTCCCAGACGAACAGCCCGGCGCTGCGGTCGCCGGTGGCGAGCAGCACGCCGTCCGGCGAGAACTCGACGGCGCACACCCAGTCGGTGTGCTTCTTGATCTCCCGCACGACGGACCCGTCGGCCGTGCTGTAGATGCGGACGAGCTTCGACGGGCTGCCGACGGCGATGAGCGTCTGGTCCGGGCTGATGTCGGCCGCGAGCAGGGCGTCCGACTCGATGCCGACTTCGACGACCTTCTCGCCGGTCTCGACGTTGAATAGCACGGCCTTCCCCGCCTGCCCGCCGCGGCCGCCGGCGGCGAGGAGCAGCTTCCCGTTGCGGCTGAAGTGCAGGCTGTTGATCTGGCCGTGCGGGTACGGCAGGAACCCGAGCACGTCGCCGGTGTCCGCGTGCTGGAGGATGACCTGCTTCTGCCCGCCGACGGCGACGAGCGGTGCCCACGGACTCGCGGCCATCGCGAGGACGGCCCCCGGCCGGCGGGCCTTCGTCAGCGGCTCGACCTTGTACTTCCCGGCGATCGGCATCGGGGCAGGCCCCTCCGGCCGGCCCTTCGTGACGGCCTTCAGCCCGATGTCCGTCTTCTTCACCTCCATCACCTTGCTGCCGCTGTTCTCCCGCGCGCCCTGCTCGATCCAGGTGCGAATCGTCGCGATTTGCGCGTCGGGAATCTTCGTCCCGCTCGGCGGCATCTTCGGCTCGGCGGTGTGGGCGGTGAGGGTGTAGAGGCGGGACTTGTTCGCGTCGCCGGGGACGACGACGGCCCCGGACCCGCCGCCCTGCAGGACGGCGGCGAGCGTGGCGGCGTTGAGGCCGCCCTTCTGCTTGTCATTGCCGTGGCAGTTGACGCAGTGCTGCTTGAGGATCGGCAGCACGTCGTCGTCGAACGTCGGCTTGGCGGCGTCGGCGACCGCCGGCGTCGCGGCCGCGGCGAGGGCGAGCAGGGTGAAGAACGAGCGGAGCATCGTCACGAGCCTCGGCGGGGTCGGTTCACGCATTGGTCGCGTCATGGACAAGGATGTTGAGCAAGGTTACGGGGTCCACGACCTTCAGGGCGGGGTGGGCGGCGCGGAACGCTTCGTCGGCCATCAGGTCCAACAGGTCGTTGTCGCGGCTGACCAACAGTTCGGCGCTCGCGGCGAGGGCGAGGTTGATGTACTTCTCGTCCTTGGGGTCCCGCGGCAAGGCCACGCGGGGCGGGGCGTCGTGGACCGCCGTTCCGAATCGCGTCGCCCGCTTCAGGAAGGCGTCGACCGCCTCGGCCGTCAACCGCGGGAACCGCTTCAGCGTCTTGGGCCGGGCGAGCACGTCCCGGACCTCGGCCAGCACGCGGTTGCTGAAGTACAACGCGACGTGGCCGAGTTCCGCCAACTCCACGCACTTGCCGGCCGGCCCCGTCGCGTTCGTGGCGGCCTGAAGGTACACCATGCAGTCGTACACGACGCGGCGGGTCACGGCCGCTGGCCCTGTTCCTCGTCCCAAACCTCCTGGCGGACCTCTTGGAAGAACCGATCGAGTTCTTCCTCGGTCATGCCGCTCTCGGCCACGTCCTGCCGGAACGGGGCCAGGATTTCGGCGATGGTCCGTTCTTCCGCGAGCAAGTTCAGCACGGCTTGGCTGGCGAGGGCTTCCTTCGACTGCCCGGCCTTGGCCGCACGGATCGCCAGTTGTTGTTCGGCCCCTTCGGGCAGCTCGATCGTGATCGGCATGGTCCTTCCTCCCAAGTCGGCACGGCCATTCTAGCCGGTCACTTCCCCGACACGTACAGCGGCAAGAGCGCCCCGATCCCGTACCGGCTCTTCGCGTCCTTGCGGCCCAGCTCCTTCGTCTCGCCGTTGCGGGTCTCGCGGACCAGCACCGGGAAGTTGCCGCCGAACGCCGCCTCGCCCATCGTCGCGGCGAACGCCGAGTCCTTCACCACGAACATCGGCTCCTTCGACACGCCGGTCGTGGCGTAGGCAAAGCACCCGAGCACCTCCGTCTTGCCGCCGTTGACCGTCTCCAGCAGCGTGCCGCCGCGCTCCGTCTTGTACCCGAGCACCCAGAGCGTGCCGCCGTCGTTCGTGACGTGCGTGCCCTGCGTCTCTTGGTTCAGTTGCCGCGCCCAGACGGCCTGCTTGCGGAACGCGAACGGGCCGCCGCACACGTCCTCGATGAACACCTTCCCGCCGGTCCCCTCGAACCGGCCGCAGATCGTGTTCCTCAGCACGAGCGTCCGGGCCGTCGCGTGTGCGATCCAAGTCTTCGCGTGCGACCCGTAAGTCTCGTTCATCCGCTCGATCGCGACCGCGGGGGCATCCCCGTCCTCGATCTTGAACGCGGGCTTGTCGCCGATCCGGTCGCCGCCGACCAACTGCGCCCCGAGGAACACGACCCGCCGGACCTTGCCGCGGACCCGCACCGTGTCGTGCAGGACGTAGAACCCGCGGGGGACGTACACCGTCGTCGCGCCGCTGTCGATCGCCTTCTGGAACGCCGGGGCGTCGTCCTTCACGTCCCGCTTGTGGTACGTGTTCCCGCCCGCGCCGAACGTCACCACGTTCGCCCACGCCGCCGGGTCGTCCTCGGGGATCGCCGGCGGGTCCTCGACCGGCAGGCCGAGCGACTTCCCGGCCGACGGGAACAAGCTCACGGCCGGGTGGTGCGTGAACTCGTCGATCACCAGCCCGGCGTGCGGCTTCCCCTCGCCGCCGGTGTTCTCCAGCGCCTTCGCGTACCCGGCGGCCGTCACGTTGCGGGCGAACAGCGGGGCCTCGTTGACGATCGCCGGCTTGTCGGCCGCGCCGCCAGTCAGCTTCGCGTCGATCAGCGTCAGGAAGCTCGGCCCCTTCGCGTTCACCACGGCCGGGACCGCGTTGTCGCTCGTCAGGTTGCGGACGCTCAGCACCTGCCCGGCGTTCCGGAGGCCGCATTCGGTCTGCTTCGCGAGCGTGATGTCCTCCATCGTCAGGCTGTCCACGGCCGTGCGGCAGTTGATGCCGACGGCGAACCCGGTGACGGACACGTTCTTGACGAGCAACGGCCCGTTCTCGTCCGTGTACCCGAGGTCGAGGCCGATCGGGCCGTTGCCGCGGATCGTCACGTCGCGGACGGTCCCCTGGTTGTTGGCCATGAACTGCGCCCCGATCGCGCCGGCGTTCGTGCCCGTGTCGATTGTCAAGGATCGGACGGCGTTGCTGAACCGCTGCGCCGGCTTGCTGCCGGTCCACAGCACGGCCCGCGGCTTCGCCGCGTCGCCGAACCCCGGCGTCCCGTCGGCGACTTTGAGGATCGCCTTGTCGCGGGTCTGGCCTTCGAGGCTCGTCCGCTTGTACTCCATCCCGCCGTGCGGCCCCTTGCCCCACCGGAGCGTGTCGGTGACGCGGTACGTCCCGTTCGGCAGGAAGACGATGGCCCCGGCGTTCGGGTGGTCGTCGAGTGCCTTCTGGATGGCGGCCGTGTCGTCGGCGACGCCGTCGCCTTTGGCGTTGTACGGCGGCTTCGTCACGTCCACGATCCCGCCGTCGGCGGGGTACGTCGCGGCCGGGGAGAACAGGGCGAGCAGCAGGAGCGTCGGCATCGGGTGGTCCTCGGGAGGTTCACCGAGTACATGCCCCGCCCCCGCCGTTCGGCGCGCGGATTCTAGTGGTTGAACATGAACTCCCGCGAGTTCATGACCGCCCAGAACACGTCCTCCAGCGCCACCCGCGGGTCCTTGCCGGCCGCGATCAGCTGCTCCAGCTTCGCCCGCTCGTCCGCCGTCGGCGACCGGCTCAGGCAGCGCAGGTAAATCGCCTCGATGACCTGCGCGTTCGTCTTCTTCTCCTGCTGCATCTTCGCGATGAGGCCGCCCGCCGCCACCTTCGGGCCGACCGTGTCGCCGTTGAGCAGGTGCAAACTTTGACTCAGCGTCGGCTCCAGCCGCACCTCGCACGAGCAAACGGACTCCCGCGTCGCCCGGCCGAACGTGCTGAGGAAGTACGTGCTCGTGCTGCCGTCCGCGATCTGCACGGCCCGCGCCCCCTGCGGCAGCCCGGAGAACTTGTCCTTCGTCCCGGTCACCTGCGTGATGCAGTCGAGCAGCGTCTCGGCGCGAATCCGGCGGATCGCGCCGCGGGCGAAGTTCCGCGAGTCCCCGGCGTTCGTCGCCGTCGGCTGCGTGGACCGCTGGTACGCGGCGCTCGTGCAGAGGTCCTTCACCAACTTCTTGAAGTCGTAGTTGTACGCGGTGAACTTCTTGCCCAGCTCGTCGAGCAGTTCCTGGTTGCTGGCCGGGTTGCTGATGCGAACGTCGTCCACCTCGTTGATGATCCCCTGGCCGAAGAAGTGCGCCCACACGACGTTCGCGAGGTTCTTCGCGAAGTACGGGTTCTCCGGCGACGCCAGCCACTCGGCCAGCACGACGCGGCGGTCCTTCCCGTTCACGTCCGGCTCGGCCCCGCCGAGGAACTTCGGCTTCATCGGCACGCCGCGGACCGGGTGGTTGATCTCCCCGCCGCCGGCGTTGAACACGACCAGTTCGCGGTTGTCGTCCGTCCCCTTCCGCCCGATCTGGCTGAAGAACGACGCGAACCCGTAGTAGTCGTTCATCGTCCACCGGTCGAACGGGTGGTTGTGGCACTGCGCACACTGGATCCGCATGCCCATGAACACCTGCGCGACGTTCTCCGTCACCTTGATGATGTCCCGCTCGGCCTGGTAGTAGTTCGTCGGCGGGTTCTTGAACGTCCCGCCGTTCGCGCCGAGCAGTTCCTTCACCCACACGTTCGTCGGCGTGTTCCGGGCGATCCGGTCCTGCAGCCACGTGTAGTAGAGCAGCATCGCCTTGCGGCTGAGGACCTGCTCGTTGGACGTGCGGATCTGCAGCAACTCCGCCCACTTCAGCACCCACAGCTCCGCGAACTCCTTGCGGTCGAGCAACTCGTCCACGAGCAGCTCCCGCTTGTTCGGCAGCGTGCTGACCATGAACCGGGCGTACTCCTCCGGCGTCGGCAGGATGCCGATCACGTCGAGGTAGACCCGGCGGACGAACGTTTGGTCGTCGCACACGCCGGACGGCTCGATGCGTAGCTTCTTCAACTTCGCGTTCACGAACTGATCGACGTAGTTCTGCTCGGCGTGGTTGCCCCAGGTGAACTGCAGCCCCTTCGGGAGGGTGATGAACGGGACGCCGATCGTGTACGTGTGGAACCGGGCCATGACGAACGCCTCGCCCCGCTCGCCGGCGGTGACGGACCCGTCGCCGTCGATCTTCGCGGCCGTCTCGTTGTTCGTCAGGAACAGCGCCAGGCTCGTCACGTCGCGGTCCGTGCCGTCGCTGTACTTCGCCCGCACGACGAGCCGCTGCTTCTCGCCCTTGCCGTCGAGGACGGCGGACGGCGGGAACACTTCCATGCTGACCGGCGACGCGACCGTCGGCGGGTCGAGCGGGGCGTCGGCTTCGAGCCACCGCATGATCGCGGTGTGATACTCGTCGCCCTCGGAGAACTTCTTGCCGCCGGTGTGGGGCACTTTCCCCACGGACTTCTCGATCACCATCGACTCGGCGGGCGTGGCGAGGTTGATGCGGCGGCCGTTCAGTTCGCGAGTGAGGCGGTAGTGGTCGCCGTCCGGGTCGAACCCGAAGAGGCTGAGGCGGAACCCGTCCTTGCCGCGGGCCGCGCCGTGGCAGCCGCCGACGTTGCACCCGGTCCGCATGAACACCGGCATCACGTCGAGCTTGAAGCTGATCGGCCGGTCGGCCGCCGCGTTGACGACCTTGACCGGAACCTTCACCGTCTGCCCGGCGACCGCGACGACCATCTCCGTCGCGCCGTCGGCGACGGGGACGAGGGTGAAGTTGTCCCGCTTGACGAGCGCCGGGTTGGCGAACGTGACCTGCGCCTGGGCGGTGACGTCGCGGGTGAGGCCGGACGGCTCGGTCGCCTGGACGACGAACGTTTGCCGGTCGCGGGACGTTTCGAGGTTGATGTCCGGCGGGTAGACCGCGACCTTCACCGCCGGCGCGGCCGGGGCCGGGGCCGGCGCGGGGGCAGGTGCGGCCGCGGGCGGCGACTGGCCGACGGCAACGGCCGCGGCCGCGAAGAGGGCGAGGGTGGTCGTCAGGAGTCGCATGTCGCAAGACCTCATGCGGTGAATCGGATCATGTAATGTCGACGGCCGGCCCTAGCGATTTACCCGTACTTCGCCTTCATCTTGGCCATGAACTCTGCCCCGTCGATGGGGATCGTTTCTCCCCGTTCGTAGGCCGTGAGCCGGCGATTGGTTTCTTCGACCCACTCGTCGGGCAATTCTTCCGCCGGTGAGATCTGCTCTGTCGCCTGTTGTTCTTCAATCCATTCGCACAACTCCGCCCGTTCCTCGGGCGGGAGTTGGTTCCAGAGGGCCATGAACTCTTCGAGGCGAGGGCTCACGATGATTCCTCCGGTTCGCGGTCGTGCCAGTAGTCGGAATCGCGGCTGCCGTGCTTGACGGTTGGAACCCAGATGTACTCCTCGTACTCGGTAAAGAAGATCACGAACGGGAACCGCTTCATAACGAGCTTGCGATACTCCCGTCCCTTGATCGTCTTGTGAATCGGGAACGACCGCGGCCGTCGCCCGATCCGCTCCAGGGCCTCCGCGACAGCGTCCACGAACTGTTCGCCCAGTTCGGGGTTGCGTTCGTCGTAGAATTTCTCCGACTCGGCAACTTCTTCTGTCGCCGAGTCGTGAAGGTCAACGCGCTTCATCGCCGGGCCGCCCGTTCAGCCCGGAGCCGCCGGATGAATTCGTCCGCGGGAACGCCCGGAGCCTTACCGCTCTCGTGGTCCGCCGTTCGTTCGGCAAGAACAGCGTCGAGGGCCGGGTCGTCTTCGGTCAGGGATTCGTAGACCGCGTCTGCGATCCGAAGCCGTTCCTTTTCGGGCAGTTCCAGTACCGCTTGCATCAGGGTCTTTGCGGCTTCGCTCATTTCTTCGGCTCCTCCCTCTTCGGCGTCGGTGCGGGCTGCCCGGCCTTCGCGGCCTTCTCCCGCTCCTCCTGCTCCAGCCGCAATTGTTCCAGTCGCGTCAGCCGCTTCGGGGCGGCGGGGGGCGGCGGGGGCGGGGCGGCCGGCTGCGCCGGAGCCGCGGGGGCGGCCGCCACCTTCGGCGGCAGTGGCACGTCGATCCGCAACTCGTTCCCGCCGACCGCATGATACAGCTTCTCGCCGTTCTTCATGACCTCCACCTGGATGTAGACACCGTGCTTGCCGGCCGGGCTGGTCTTGTCCGTCGTCACCTCGAACACGACCTCCTTCGCGTCCGGCTTCAGTTTCACCTCCGGGGCCGTCACCTTCGCGGGGAGGCCGATGATCCGGGCGACCGCCTCGCCGTCGAACGGCGTCGTCACCGTCACCTTGCACGGCAGCTGCGTCTTCGCCCCCTGCTCGACGGCCGCCCGGTCCTGCGCGAACGCCACGAACGGCGGGGCCACCTCCAGCGTGAACAGCTGGCTCGACACCCACACGTTGCCGGTGCTGACGGCCGTGACGGGGTCGTTCGGCTTGTGGCCGGCCGGGGTCGTCGCGCTGGTCGCGAACGCGGTGAAGCACGTCTTCCACTTCCGGGCCGCGGCGTTCGGGGCGGCGTTGCAGTACACCAGGCACTCGGTCGCGTTCTCCGCGATCGTCGTCTGCCCGGCGATGCCCGTGCCCGGCGGGGTGAACAGCGGGAACACCTGAATCGCCCCCTTGAAGTTCGGGGCACGCTTCGCGACGACCTTGATGTAGATGCTCCCGTTCTGCACGACCGGGGCCTTCGGCTCGACGACCTCGATGCTGAACGGGACCGCCTCCGTCACCGCGACCGCGACGCGGTCGGTGACGTGCCGGTGGAACGGGACGTTGTTCTGCCCGATGCTGTAGTTCACGTCGAGTTCCGTCTTCGACTTCGCCACGACCTTCGGGTCCGCGGGCTTCGCGATCAGGTCGGCGAGCAGCCCGCCGACCGGGGCGTCGGCCTTCGCCTCGAACACGACCGGCGTGTACGGCAGGCCGGGGTCCACCGGGTCGGCCGTCATCGTCACGCCCGGCGGCAGCTTGTCGAAACCGATCATGGCCGGCCCGCCCCAGTCGGCGCGGTTCGCCAGCGGCAGGAACGCGTACCGGTTCCCCTTCGGCACGCTGATCGTCTGCCGGTCCTGGTTCGAGACGTTGTTGCCGTCCACCTTCGGGATGTTGGTGCTGGTCTTCGCTTCCGGGATCGTGATCTCGACGCGGTAGGAGTAGTCGACGCCGCCCTTCCGCAGGTGGTCGTGGACCCAGACGAAGTAGTCGCCGTCCTGCGGGAGGGTGACGCGGAAGTAGCTGTCCGGGCCGAACTGCGAGTCGTCGTTGCCGGTGACGTACGCGGCGAGCGCCTGGCCGTTGGCGGCGCTCAGGTGCATGACGGGGTCGAGCGGCGACCCGATCCGGCGGGCGAAGCAGCTGATGTCGAACACCTGCCCCTTTTTCCCGGCGAACTTCAGGTAGTCGGTCTCGCCGGCCGAGGCGATGACGCCGTTGAACGCGCCGGGGGCCGTGCCGACGACGGCCGTGGCCGGCGTGTTCGCGTTCGCGGCCTCGTTGGCGTTCGGGATGTTCTCGACGCGGAACTTCAGGCCGGTCGCGTGAATCCCGTCCGGCGTCGTGGCGTGGACGCGGAACAGCCCGTCGGCCGTGGTCGGGAGCTTCACCTTCTGCTTGATCTCGCCGGCCGGGTCGCCGAGGAAACGGACCTCGAGTTCCTCGCCGGGCTTGCCGCCGGCGGGGACCACGGCCGTCGGCCGTGGGAACGTGCCGACGTGCAGCAGGTAGTTGCCCGCGCCGACGTAGGCGCTGTCGCGGACCATGACGATGTACTTGCCGTCCGCCGGGCAAACGATGGAACAGCCGCCGTCCTGGGCGTTCGTCGGCGAGTCGTCGCCGATGGCCAGCTCGAACCGCTTGTCGTTCAGGATCGCGACGTAAGGGTCGAAGAACCCGTGGCCCAGCCGCATCCCCTCGATCTCGACGGAGAGCCGTTGCCCCTTCTTGCCCTCGACGACGAAGTAGTCCACGTCCTCCGAGCCGATGCTGCCCTGGATCGTGGTGTTCAGCGCGACCGGTTGCGGCTTCTCGAACTCGCTGTTCGGCTCGACCTCACTCGCGAACGCGAGGGGCGTGACCCAGAACGTGCGGAATTCGCTAATGCCGGACGCGGTGCGGACGCGGAACCCGTGCTCGCCGAGCCGGCAGTCGGCCGCGATCTTGAGCGTGACGCGGAGCTGGTCCTTGTTCAGCACCTCGGTTTTGGTGACGGTGATGCCGGGGTAGTAGGTCATCACCTCCGGGGCGTCGTTGAGGTTCGCGCCGACGAACGCGACGACGGCGTCGGTGCCGCGCTGCCCGCCGAACGACACGATGGAGTTCAGGTGCGGGTCAACGGCGAACGCGGAGGCGGCGGAGTAGCAGAAGAGGGTGAGTAGGAAGCAAGTGCGTGCCAGCATGGAAGCTACTCGGGGGGAACTCTGGTCCCCTCTCCCCCGGCTTTGCGGGGGAGAGGGTTAGGGTGAGGGGGTCCACCTCCCTCACGTGGAGGAGCGTTTTCGTGGCGGGAAGCTCTCAACCCCCTCACCCCGGCCCTCTCCCCCGGCTTTGCGGGGGAGAGGGAGAAAGATCGGGAAACAGTTCCGCCGCGGTGCGATCCAGGCGACGCGCCGCGGCGGGTCGGGATTACGCCAGCAGGTCCTTGACCGTCTTGCCCTCGCGGACGATGTCGATCGGCCGGTCGCCCGGCGACATCAGCTTCTTGTCCGCGTCGATGCCCAGGCAGTGGTAGACGGTGTGCGCCAGGTCCTCGACGCCCAGGCCGTCCTCCTCCGGCTCGGTCGCCGTGGCGTCCGACTTGCCGTAGACGAACCCCTTCTTGATCCCGCCGCCGGCCAGCACCACGCTGAACACCTTCGGCCAGTGGTCCCGCCCAGCGTTGCCGTTGATCTTCGGCGTCCGCCCGAACTCGCTGGACACCATCACCAGCGTCTTGTCCAGCATCCCGCGGCTGCTCAGGTCCGTGATGAGGGCCGCGAACGCCTGGTCGAACGGCGGCAGCTGGCTGCGGGTGTTCGCCGTGATCTGGTTGTGGAAGTCCCAGCCGCCGTAGTGGACCGTCACGAACCGCACCCCGGCCTCGACCAGCCGCCGGGCCATGATGAGCCGCTGGCCGGCGGCGTTGCGGCCGTAGGCGTCGCGGAGCTTCGCGTCCTCGGCGTTGATGTCGAACGCGGTGCGGGCCTTCTCGCTGCTGATGAGGCCGTAGGCCCGCTGGTAGAAGGTGTCCATCGCGTCCAGGTTGTCCGACTTCTCCTTCTTGGCGAAGTGCGTGTTCACCGCGTCCAGCATCGTCCGGCGGCTGCCGAACCGCTCGGCCGTCACCCCGCCGGGCAGGGCGAGGTCCTGCACCTTGAACCCGCCGTCCGCCGGGTCGCTGCCCAGCGCGAACGGGCCGAAGGCGCTCGACAGGTAGCCGCTCTGGGCGAAGTTCGTGACGATGTTCGGCACGGCCACGTAGGGCGGCAGGTTGTTCTTCACGCCGAGTTCGTGGCTGATGACGCTGCCCATGCTCGGGAAGACGAGCGCCGGGCTGGGCCGGTAGCCGGTGAACATGTTGTGCGTGCCCCGCTCGTGGGCCGCCTCGCCGTGCGTCATCCCGCGGGCGACGGTGATCTTGTCCGCGATCGCGGCCGTCTTCGGCAGGCACTCGTTGAAGACGGCCCCCTCGATCTTCGTCTGAATCTGCGTCATGTCCCCGCGGTACTCGATCGGGGCGTAGGGCTTCGGGTCCCAGCTCTCCTGGTGGGCCATGCCGCCGGGCATGTAGATGTGGATGCACGCCTCGGCCTTCGGCCCCTTCGTCGCCGCGGTCGGTTCGGCCGCGCCGGCCTGCATCCGGAAGAAGTCGCCGAGCGTCAGGCCGATGCCGCCGACCATGCCGACCTGGAGGAACGTCCGCCGGCCCAGCGGCGACCCCAGGCACTTCTGCTTGTTCGTCACGAGCGATCTCCTGAAGGGGTAGAAATCCGAAACTCGAATCCCGCGGCCGGTTTCGGGCTGCCGGACTTGGACGCGGGTTGTCAGGGGAGAGTTTCCTCGGCGGTCGGGCTACCGGCAGGTCGCGGGCCGAGCGGCGAGTTATTCTAGCGTTCGTCCGGGCTTGCCCGGAGAGGGTGGCGGGGTGTCCAACTTTTATACAGCATAGTAGCCCGCCGGCGACGGGTCAATCATTCGTTCGGGGGAGTTTCTCGCGTCGGGGAAATGCGACGTGCGGGCAATTTGGATCGTGCGGGGACGGGGCGGCCATTTTGCATTTTTTGTTTCCCCCTTTTGGCTCGATCGGGCCATGATGAGCGCGTCCCCAACATTCCGACGGTTTTCTGTCACACCGGCGTCGTTGCCGACAAGTTCATGGTGTCCGACCCCACGGAGGACCGCTTCCGCCATGAGTGCGACCACCCACCCGCCGCCGCACGTCGCGCCGGCCGACGACCCGCTGACCGCGGCCCTCAGCGACCCGGCCACCGAGGAGAAGCTCCGCCGGCACGCCCGCGCCGTCGCGATCAAGAACCCGTTCCTGCGGTTGGAGGTCGATGACATCGTCCAGGCGACGAGGCTCCGGGTCCTGGAACTCCGCGACCGGTTCGACCCCGACCGCTGCCGCGGCGACGTGGGGGGTTGGTTGTATCGCATCCTCGAGCGGGTCGCCCACGAGGAGGTCCGACGCGCCCGGAAGTTGCCCGCCCTGGAGCCGGCCGACCGTACACTTTGGGAGGCGATCGCCCCGGCCCACCCGGCCCCCGGCGACGACCCCGCGGACCGCCGGTTCCTGGCCGAACGATTCCTCGCGAAGCTGCGGCCGGACGACCGGGCCATCATCAAAATGAAGCTGTTCGAGGACCGCGACTTCCTGGAGATCGCGGCCCGGACGAGCCTCACCTACGTGAACGTCCGGGCCAGGTACTACCGGGCGATCAACGAGCTGAAGGCCCACGCCGCCCCCGACAAGGAGGACCGGTCATGACCCCGAACGACCGCCGCCTTTGGATCGACGTGACGGCCGCCCGCTACCTGGAAGCCGTCGAGCGGGAGGACTTCGCCGCGCAAGACGAACTGTGGCTGCTCGCTGCGGCCGACCCGGACCTGGAAGCCGCGTTCCACGAGATTCACGCCCTCATCATCGAGGAAGAACAGGAGCGGACGACCGCCGCCGTCGCCGCGGCCGTCGAGCAGCACCTGCCGGCCGCGCGGGTCGTGCAACCCGCGGCCGGCCCGGTCACGTTCGCGGACGTGGCGGACGAACTCTTCCGCGCCCCGCCCGGCGGCGTCCCGACGGACGGGTGGCGGCTCAACGACGCCCTGCGAAGTTCCGACGAGCCGCTGCCCCGCGAGTTGGGGCTGACGGCGCTCATCGAGTTCGCCGAAAAGAAGTTCGGCGTCGCCCCGCGGGAGTACTGGAAGGCGTTCCGCGAGGCGGCCCTGACGGTGCGGATGCGGGCGAACACGCTCGCGGCCGATTACCAACTCGCCGCCCGCCGCGGCCCGAAGCCGGAGGACCCGACGTGATCGCCACGGAAGTCGCCCGCCTCCGGGTGAAGTGCAAGTTGCCGGTCGATCCGACCCGCCGCGGGCCGGTCCTGCTGAGCCAGTTCTTCGAGGAACTGAACCTCAACCACGTCGCGCTGCCGAACCTGTCGTGCGGGGCGGTGACGGCGTTCCTTCAAACGAAGGGGATGCCGGTCGGCCCGGTCGGCGAGCCGGCGTCCCCGCTGGCCGGCTGCCTGTACTGGGTCGCGGACGACGGGTGGGCGTTCGTGACGGCGGACGACATCCTGCCCCGCCGCCGGTTCACCGCGGCCCACGAACTCGGCCACGCCGTCTTGCACCGGGACGTGATGGGCGACTTCATCGCCGACGCTTCCATCAGTGAGACGGACGACGCCGAGGGCCAGCGGGAACGCGAGGCGAACCGGTTCGCCGCCGAGTTGCTCATGCCGGAGGAGGTCTGCCGGGCGCGGGAGGAAGAGATGCGGGCCGAGTACAAGGTCGAGAAATGCCCGCGGCTGGTGCTGGCGAACCGGCTGGCGAGCGAGCTGCTCGTCAGCCGGCAGGCGGCGCAGTTCCGGCTGAAGACGCTGGGGGTGGGCCATGAGTGACCCCGTCGCCCGGTTCCTCCGCGAGTACGGCGCGTCGGCCGTCGGCGCGACGCCGCCCCAGCCGAACATCCCAGTGGATGAAGAGGGGGAGGAACAGAAGGCCGTCATCGACCGGCAGTTTGAAGTGAATGAAGACGCCTGGCAACCGCAGACGGTCAGCGAGGCCCCGGCGAAGGGCGGCGAGTTCCCGGTCCGGTTCATCGACGGGTCGCACTTCGGCCAGCCGGTCCTCTGCCTCGAGACGCGGCCGGACGGCTACCGCATCCCGATGTACCTCGCGGAGGTCGGGGCGGTCGCCCTGCGCACCGTGGACCGCCACTTCGAGCGGGAGTTCGCGGCCGTCGAGCGGGTGCTGTCGTTCTACGCCGACCCGTTCCCGTGGGAGCAGGTCGAGGAGTTCGCGGCCGCGGTCGCCAACAAGCCGGAACTCGACCTCCGGCTCGTCCCCGCGAACCGGCCGGAGGGGAAGTACAGCCCGTTCGACTACGAGCTGATGCGGACGCAGGCGTACAACCGCGCCCAGAAGGAGATGCAGTACCTCGAGCGGCTGGCGCTGGCCGCGGACCGGACCGTGCCGACGCTGATCGACGGCCCGCTCGACGACGTGGTCGGCAACCCGGACCCGGCATCGCCGCTGTTGATCGGCATCACGAAGCGGCAGTTCGGCTCGTACCTGCACGCCCACGGCTACCGGACGCTCTACGCCCTGCGGCCGGGCCAGCGGTCGCCGGTCGTCCGCATCAATCGGCCGGGCAGCCCGGAGGTGGCGACGTGGTTCCTGAAGCTCGCCGGCGGGCCGCAGCTCGCCCCGAACTGGGGGTACGTCCGCGTCGAGGTTCCGTGGGGGCAGTTCGAGAAGCAGTTCGGCGGCGACTTCGGGTTCGTCAACCGCCTGTCCCGGTGGCTGATCGACGCCCGCTGCCGGACGGACAGTTACGCCCGGATGCCGGTGTCGCTCGACCCGATCGTCCGGGCCGAGGACGCGCTCAAGCCGCTGTTCACGCCGCTGCAACTGCTCGTCAACCGCCTGTACCGGCAGGCCGGGTTGTTTCGGAGGAACGAATCGTGAGTCGGACCGCCCTCGGCCGCGTGGCCGCCCCGCCGGAGCACGAGTCCACCAGCGGCGTCTTCTACTTCTGGGTGGACCGCGCCCAGGCCGTCGAGCGGACGCAGATCGTCACCACGAAGAGCACCGTCGGCCCCCGCGAGGTCGAGTTCGTCGGCATCGTGCAGGAAGTTTACCGCCGCAGCCGCCAGAAGGACGTCGGCGAGGAGGCCGCCCGGTTCGACGGCCGCACGGCCGAGAAGCCGCCGTTCGACTCCGAGGGCGTGACCTACGCCGAGGTCGCGATCTTGCGGACGGAGCCGGTCGCGCACACGCCGCCGACGGAGGAGAGCGAGGTCTTCCTCGGCGACGCGGCGGCCGCCCGCAAGGGGTACGGCATCGACAAGATGAAGCAACCGCTGTCCGTCGGCCTCCTCCGCAACGGCGGCGACAACCAGTTCGCCGGGCACGCCGTCCTCGACCTCGCGTTCCTCCTCGGCGAGAACGGCGGCCACCTGAACGTCAACGGCATCGCCGGCCTCGGCACGAAATCGACGCTGCTCCTCACGATGAACTGGCTGCTCCTCCGCCACGTCCGCCGGCTGAAGCAAGCCTTCCCGTCCGCGCCGGACCGCCTCCAGGTCGTGCCGGTCGTGTTCAACGTGAAGAACTTCGACCTGTTCTTCATTGACCGGTGGAACCGGGAGTTCAAGAAGGACGAGAACGCCCACCGCGGGGATTGGCGGACGATGGGCGTGGACGACCCCGCCCCGTTCGCGAAGCCGGAGTTCTTCGCCCCGCAGGCGCGCGAGGAGACGACGCCGATCCGGACGGGCGGTCGAACGACGGACGTGCAGGCGTACAGTTGGTCGCTGTCCGACATCATCGAGCAAGGGCTATTCAAGTTCCTGTTCTCCGAGGACGAGATCGGGACCGCGAACCTCGGCGGGTTGGTCGGCGAGGTCGAGGAATGGCTGACGAGCGGCACGGCCGACGACCCGCGATTGAGAACGACGGGCGACGCGCCCAAAACCTTCGACGAACTCCTGGAATGGTTCAAGGAGGTCAAGAAAGGGAAAAGCCTGTTCGAGGATTTCCTACCCGGAACGAAGGGGAGTTTTTTCCGGCGGTTGAAGTACATCGTTCAGGAAGGCAACGGCGTCCTCCGCCGGTCGGACCCGAAGGGCAAGCCGTTGAAGATTCCGCAGGCCGGGGTGGAATCGCCGATGGTCATCGACCTGTACGGCCTGCACGCCACGCCGAGCCTCCAGCGGTTCGTCGTCGCGGCCGTGTTCCACCGCATCCAACAGACGCAGTCGGCCAAGCAGGTGAAGAACCTGAAGTACCTCATCACGCTCGACGAGCTGAACCGGTTCGCGCCGAAGGACAGCTCCGACCCGATCACGCAGAAGCTGGAGACGGTCGCGTCCGAGGGCCGCAGCCAGGGGATCATCCTGTTCGGGGCGCAACAGCAGGCGAGCCTGGTGAAGCCGCGGGTGATCGAGAACGCGGCGGTGCGGGCCGTCGGCCGCAGCGGGACGCTGGAGTTGGGCGCGGACGTGTGGAAGTTCCTGAACCACTCGGCGCGGTCGGCGGCGGCGCAGCTGCAGCCGGACGAGAAGCTGCTGTACCAGCCGAGCTTCCGCGAGCCGATGTTGGCGAAGGTCCCGTTCCCGCCGTTCGCGCTGTCGGAGAACGACGCCGAGCCGCCGACGGCCCGCGGCGGCGGCGACCAGGGCGTGCCGCCGGCGTCGGCGGCCGATTTGGATGCGTTCTGAGATTATTGCGTCACACGTCGGGCGGCGGGTGCAAGAACATGATGCCCACGCCGCGACTTCTTGTCCCCTCCCCCCTTGAGGGGGAGGGTTAGGGTGGGGGGAAAAAGCGTCACCGAGGGATCGAACGCCCCTCCCGTGCGCGACCGTCTTTACCCCCCACCCTAACCCTCCCCCTCAAGGGGGGAGGGTACAAATCCAAGAACCGCGGCGAACTGCCGAAGGGATTCCGACCATGCGCATCATCCACACCGCCGACTGGCACCTGTGCGACAAGCTCGGCCGCCTCGACCGCACCGCCGACCTGCAATCGCGGGTCGAGGTCGTGGCCAAACTGTGCGACGAGCACGCCGCGGACGTGCTGCTCATCGCCGGGGACGTGTTCAGCGAACAGGCGTCCGTCGAAGAAATGACCCGCGCCCTGGAACACGTCCGCAAGACGTTCACGCCGTTTTTCGCCCGCGGCGGCACGATCCTGGCCGTCACCGGCAACCACGACCGGGACGGCCGCATCAACATGGTCCGGGCCGGCATGACGCTCGCCGCCCCGACGGCCGGCGCGGACGGCACGCTCCCGCCCGGCCGCATGTACCTGCTCAACGGCCGGGCCGTCGCCACCCTGAAGTCCGCGGCCGGGAACCGCGTGCAGTTCGTCCTCGTGCCGTACCCGTTCGCCAGCCGGTACGAGCTGGACGCGGCCGGGTACAAGACGAAGGAGGAGGAATCGCGGCTCCTCCACTCGATGGTCGCGGCGTGGATTCAGCAGGACGCGGCGAAGAAGCTCGACCACGCGCTGCCGACGGTGATGGCCGCGCACCTGCACGTCCGCGGGTCCGAGGTGCATTCGCTGTACAAGATGACGGACCGCGACGACATCCTGTTCGACTTCGCGGACCTAAACCCCGGCTGGGCCTACGTCGCCCTCGGGCACATTCACAAGCCGCAGGCGCTCGGCGGGGCCGACAACGTCCGCTACCCCGGCAGCCTCGACCGGCTGGCGTTCGACGACAAACATGACCCCGGCGTGCTGTTTCTGGAAATCGATGGCGCGAATGCGGTGATACCGACGTGGCTGCCGATTCCTGGCACGCCGTTTTATGACATTCCCCTCAAAGACCCGGACGCTGAGCTGCCGACCCTTGCGGAAAAACACCAGGACCGCGAGACGGCCATCGTGCGGTTCACCGTGTCGCCGCCGACGGCGATGAGTCGCGACGAGGTCGCGCGGCAACTCCGGCAGTTGTTCCCGCGGTGGCACGCCATCGCGTGGGCCGACGCCGACGTGCCGACGGACGCGCCGGCGAAGTTCTCGCCCCGCGCCGGGTTCGAAACGACGGTGCGCGATTACCTGACCGAACAACTCGCCGGCGACCCGGACCGCGACGCGGTGCTGGCCCTCGCCGAGACATATTTGAAAGCCGCGGGTGACGCATGATCCCGAAGAAGGTGACGCTGGAAAACTTCCTGAGCTTCGGCGAGAAGCAGGTGATCGCGTTCGACGACGACGAGCCGCTGTGGGTCGTCGGCGGGCCGAACGGCGTCGGCAAGTCGGCCGTGTTCGACGCCATCACGTTCTGCCTGTTCGGCGCGCACCGCGGCGGACAGCAGCACCCGGACAAGCTCGTGCGGCACGGCGAGAACGGGTTCACCGTGCAGTTCGAGTTCGAGTTCAACGGGATCGACTACCGGATCACGCGGAACACCAAAATCGACGGCCGGCCGACGGCCCGTGTCGAGCAGCGCACGGGCGAAGCATGGAAGGCCATCACCGGGGTGAACTCTGTTGCAGAGGCTAAAAAATGGTCCGAGCTACTGCTCGGCATGGGATACGATGCGTTCCAAACTTCTGTGTTGCTCGGACAAGGCAAGGCGGACGAGATGTTAGCGGCCGGGGGGACCAAGCGCCTCGAGATACTGAAAAAGATCATCGCGGCCGAGCGGTACAAGAAGCTGTCCGACGACGTTCACAAGGACGCGGCGAAGAAGGAGGCCGAGTTGGACCGGCTGCTCGCGCAGCGCGAAACGACGCCGGAGGTGACGGACGCGCAACTGGCCGAGGCGGCGCTAGCGTGCGACGGCGCGAAGGAAGCGAAGGGCCGGGCGGAGGCGGAGAAGGACGCCGCGGCCGAACGTGTGACGCTCGCGAAACAGTGGGCCGAACACGAGGACGCGCGGCGGAAGTTGGAGGCGAAGCTGGCCGACGCGACGGCACGGGCGAAGGACGCGGACCGGATTCGGGCGGACCACGACCGGCTCACGGAACTGGCCCGCGTGCTGCCGACGCTGGAGAAGTTCGTCCCGCTCCGCGACGCGCGGCCGGCGGCGGAGGTGTCGTCGAGGAAGCTCCGCGAGGACCACCGGGCGGCGGCCGAATCGTTGGAGGAATTGAAGAACCAGATCGACGGGTTGAAGCTCGTTATCGAGGAGCATCGCGCCGCCGCGTCCGACCACGCGCGGGCCGCGAAATCGCTCCACGACGGCATCGAAGCGAAGGGAAAGCTGCTGACCGCCGCCGAGGAGATCGCGGCGCTCGACCGGCAGGTGGCCGCGTTCGACCCAACGCTCGACTCGCAGGCCGGGGAGTTGCGGTCAAAACTCGCCGCGGCGACGGGGGCCGAGCAGCGCGCCCGCGACGCAAAGACGGAAGCCGAGACGCTGTTGAAGCAGGCGGAGAAGGAGCAGAAGCAGTTCGCGACGGTGGCGGTCGGCGTCGAGTGCGCGCGGTGCGGCCAGGTCGTTTCCGAGGACCACGCGGCGAAGGAACGGGCCGACATCGCCGACCGAGTTCGCCGACACGCCGCCGACTTCGCCCGCGCCGAAAAGGACTGGAAAACGGCCGGCGACGCCATCACGAAAGCGACGACAGCTCAGGCCGTCCTCACCACGACGATCCAGAATCGCGACGCGGCGAAGCAGCAACTCGCACTCCAGCGGAAGAACCTGGCCGCGTTCGGCGGCACGGCGGACGCCGCGGCCCTGGGGGCCGAGCTGACGGCGGCCGACGCCGACGCGACGCGGCTGGAAAAACTCGCGGCCGAGGAACGGGCGAAGCAGACGAAACAAGCCGACGCGCTGAAGCTCGCCGACCCGAAGGTCGCCCCACTGGAGAAAAAGGTCCGCGATCTGGCGGCCGCGGTTCAGAAGGCCGAGACGAATCAAGCAGCCGACGCCGCGACCCTCGCCACCCTCGCCGGACAACTTTCCGACGAGTGGGTCGCCACAACCGCGGCACAACTTCAAGACTTCATCAGCGAACGGCAGCAACTCGCGACGGGCGGGGTCGCGGAGCGGTTCCGGCAGTGGCAAGAGGACGCCGCCCGCCGCGACGAGTGGGACGCGCAGCTCCGCGACGGCGCGGCGAAGGCCGCCGCCATCCCGGAGGCGGCCCGCGTCCCGGTCGCGGAGGCCGAGCGGCGGCAGCAGGCCGCGGCCGAAGTCGCGAAGCAAGCCGACACTGCCTTCGGCATCGCCCGCGACGCGCTCCGCGACCTCACACAGCAGGCGGATGACTTCGTGAAGTTGAAGATGCAGATCGCCGCGGCCGAGGCTACCACCCGCGTTCACAAGCGGCTCGACGAGCTGCTCGGCAAGAAGGGGCTGCAACGGGAGCTGGTCCGCACGGCCGAGGCGGAGATCGTCCGGCTGGCGAACGACACCGTCCGCAACCTGTCGGACGGCGACCTGTCGATCGAACTCGATCACGCCGACGACGGGCCGGACGAGGCGTTCGCCCTGCGGGTGCGGCGGGACGGGTCGCCGCCGATCGACGTGAGCTACCTGTCCGGCAGCCAGAAGTTCCGGGTGGCGGTGGCCGTCGCGCTGGCCGTCGGCCGGTTCGCCGCCGGGCAGGCCCGGCCGCTGGAGTGCGTCATCATCGACGAGGGGTTCGGCAGCCTCGACAAGGACGGCCTGCGGGCGACGGCCGACGAGCTGAACAAGCTGAAGCGGGACCTGAAGCGGATCATCCTGGTGTCGCACCAGGAGGACTTCACGGAGTCGTTCCCGGTCCGGTACGTCCTGCGGAAGGGCGAGCAGGGCACGACGGCGGAGAAGGTGCGGCGATAGTCTTGTGGAACCCGGAGCGGAAGCGACGGGGAGCGGGACCAGCACCCCATCGCTTCCGCTCCGTGTCCCACAATTGTTGCCGTCACCCGCGGACGTGGCCGTCGCCGGTGACGACGTACTTGTACGTCGTCAGCTCCCGCAGGCCGCACGGGCCGCGGGCGTGGAACTTGTCCGTGCTAATCCCGATCTCCGCCCCCAGGCCCAGCTCGAACCCGTCGTTGAACCGCGTGCTCGCGTTCACCATCACGGCCGCCGCATCGACTTCCGCCACGAACCGCCGACTCGCCGCCAAGTCCGCTGTCACAATCGCGTCCGTGTGCTTCGACCCGTACCGGTTGATGTGCTCGATCGCGGCGGACAAATCGGGGACGATCTTCATCGCGATGATATGGTCCAGGAACTCGGCCGCGTAGTCGGCCTCCGTCGCGGGCACGGCGTCCGGGACGAACCGCCGCGTCTCGTCGCACGCCCGCACCTCGACCTTCTTCGCCCGCAGCGCCTCGACGATCCGCCCCGCGAACCGCTCCGCGATCCCGGCGTGAACGAGCAAGCTCTCGGCCGCGTTGCACACGCCGGTCCGCTGCGTCTTCGAGTTGACGACGATCCGCTCGGCCATGTCCAGGTCGGCGGCCCGGTCCACGTAGACGTGGCAATTGCCCAGGTAGTGCTTCAGCACCGGCATCGTCGCCTCGGCCGCGACCCGGCGGATCAGGCTCTCGCCGCCGCGGGGGATGACGAGGTCGATCAGCTCGCTCAGCTTCAAGAAGTGGCCGACGGCGTCGCGGTCGGTCGTCGTCACCAGCTGCACCGCGTCGCGGGGCAGCCCGTGGTTGGGCAGCTCGTTCGCGAGCAGTTCGTGCAGCGCGGCGTTGGAGTGCAGACTCTCCTTGCCGCCGCGGAGGATGACGGCGTTGCCGGACTTGACGCACAGCCCGGCGGCGTCCGCGGTAACGTTCGGCCGCGACTCGTACAGGAAGAAGATGACGCCGAGTGGCACGCCGACCTTCAGGACTTGCAGGCCGTTCGGCCGGACGCCGCCCTCGCGGACCTCGCCCACGGGGTCGGGCAGCGCCGCGATCTGCCGCAGCCCGTCGGCGGCGGCGGCGATGCGGGCCGGGGTGAGCGTGAGCCGGTCGATGCTCGCGGCCGACAGGCCGTAGCCGGGGGCGGCGGCCACGTCCTTCGCGTTCGCGGCGAGGACGGTGGCGGCTTCCTTCTGAAGGCGGTCGGACGCGGCGCGGAGCCAGGCGTTCTTGCGGTCGGCGGTGGCCGTCGCGAGGGCCGTCGCCGCCGCGCGGGCGGCGCGGGCGGTGGCCGTGCAGGAGTCGGAGAGTGTCATGTTGGAAATATAGCGGTGGGCTTGCCCACCGTACGGGTTCGAGTCTTCGAGAACCCGCACCGCCTGCCTCCCACGGGGACGCTCCTCCCATCGGGATCAGCTTTCCGCGGGAGGAACGTCCTGCGGCCTCGAAGACTCGGCCGCACGGTGGGCAAGCCCACCGCTATATGTCAGTTCATACAGCCGAACGGCGTCCACGGTCTCACGGACATCGTGGACCCGCAAGATGTTCGCGCCGCCGGTCGCCATGCCGAAGCACGCCAGCGCCAGGGACCCGGCCACGCGATTCGCAATCGGGTCGGCCGTCCCGCTGCGGCCGACGGCCTTGCTGATGAACCCCTTCCGCGACACGCCGAGCGTCAGCGGCCGACCCGCCAACTCGCCGGTACAGATGTGATTCAATTTCGCCAGGAGTTGCAGGTTCTGCTCGACCGTCTTGCCGAACCCGATACCCGGGTCGGGGGAAATGGTCTCGGGGTCGATGCCGAAGTCGGTCAGCTCGCGGAACCGTTGCTTCAAGTAGTCCGACACCTCCCGCACCACGTCCGCATATTGCGGGTTCACCTGCATCGTCGCCGGTGTCCCCTGCATGTGCATGACGATCAGCCCGGCCCCGGCCGCCTTCGCCACGGCCGGCATGTCCGGGTCGCGGAGGCCCGTCACGTCGTTGATGACGACCGCTCCGGCGTCGAGCGCCGGCCGCGCGACTTCGGCCTTGCTCGTGTCCACCGAGATCGGCACGGGGTGCTGCCGCATCACCTCGCGGATGACGGGAACGACGCGGCGCAGCTCCTCCTCGACGGGGACGGGCTGCGACCCCGGCCGGGTGGACTCGCCGCCGATGTCCAACAGGTCCGCGCCGTCGGCGATGAGCTTCAGCGCGTGCTCGACGGGGGAGTACGTGCCGCCGTCCGAGAAGCTGTCCGGCGTGGCGTTGACGATGCCGAGGACGAGCGGCCGGACGCCGATCGCGAACCGGTGCTGCCGGCACGCCCAAACGCGGGGGGTCATTGCTTCCACTGGAACTTCTCGAAGAACGCCTTCGCCTCGGCGTCGTCGTCCTTCAACTCGGTCTCGGCCATGACGGACAGCGCGACCGTCTTGCCCTTCCCGACCTGCGCCTGGCGGGTGACCACCCACTTGTTGCTCTTGGGGTCGTGGAGGGTGAAGTGCATGCCGTGCAGCCCGCCGTGGGAGAACGGGTTCTTGGCCACGATCTTCGACCCGGACACCTTCGCCACCTGCTCGATGGCGGCGTCCATGTTCGGGTTCACCGGCATGCCCGGCGGGATGGTCGTGACCACGACGAAGAAGTTCTTCCCCCCGCGCGCCCCGCTCCACCCGGTCAGTTGAATCTTGAACGCGGTCATCATGTCCTTGGCCATCTTGACCTCTTCCTCCGTCGCGTTCGCCTTCTGCGTCTGGCGGATCAGGGAATCCAGGTCCAGGTCCGTCGGCGCGGCGTCCGGGAAGGCGGTCGAGAACGATCCGTCCGGGGCGTTGAACGCCACCCAGTTGACACCCTTCGGCCCGCCACCGCCGCCACCGCCGGTCCCGCTGGAACTGTCTCCGCTGAACGCGAAGTACGCCCCGCCCGCGGCGAGTAACAGCAGCAGCACGCCGCCGCCGATCAGCAGCGGCAGCGGCGGACCGCCCTTCTTCGTCGCCTTGCCCTTCCCCTTCTTCCGCGGGCGGTCGTCGTCGTCCTCCTCGTCGTCCTCGTCCCGGCGGGACTTCCGCCGCGGGCGCTCGTCCTCGTCGTCCTCGGAAGCAGCGATCCGGCGGGAGGACTTCTTCGCGGGTCGCTCCTCGTCTTCGTCGTCCTCGTCGCGCCGCCGGGCCGACTTCCGCGGCGGGCGTTCGTCTTCCTCCTCGTCTTCCTCCTCGCGGCCGGACGGCTTCTTCACGGGCCGTTCGTCCTCTTCCTCCGGCGGCTGCTTCCGCGGCGGCGGGACGGCGGACGGCCCCGACCCGCCGGGCAGCAGCATGGTCGCGGCGCACTTCGGGCACTTGGCCTTCTTGCCGGCCGCCTCGTCCGGCGCGGTCACCCGCATCGAGCACTTCGGGCACAGGACGGAGATGGGCATGGCGGGACTCGCTTCCGGTTCGGGGCGAAGACTGACTTCCGAAGTCCGGCTTCGACTTCGGAAGTCGAACGCCGCAATCGCGGTCGCGGGGTCGGCAACCGCCCCCTTCCCCTCGACTTCCGAAGTCGAAGCCGGACTTCGGAAGTCTGCTCGCTAGTCCCGCGGCGGACTCTTGCGGGGGATCGGCGGCGGCGGGGCCTCGCCCTCACGAACGGCGACCGGCTTGCCGTTCACGCGGGTCAGGTAGTCGGTCGCATCGACCTGCTTCTTCCGCCGGGCGTTCGGCTTCTTCCCCTTTTTGGAGTTCGTCACCACCGGGGCGGCCTTTGCCACGCCGGGACTCGACGCCGGTTTCGCGGCGGCGGGGGTCGCGGCCGGCGGCGGGTCGTCGTCCACGACCTCGGCGACGGCCAGCGGTTCCTCCTCGACGACCTCGAACCCGTCGGCCGCGTTCGGGTCCGGGATGACGAACCCGGTCTTGCACTTCGGGCAGGCCACCCGCTTGCCGATGAGGTTGTCCGGGGCGTTCATCTTCGCCCCGCAGCCGGAGCAGGTCACTGGAACGGGCATGGTCGTCCTCGGTCGGAATGCCGGTATGGTAGCCGACCGCGAACCCCCGGTGGAAAAAATTGCATTCCGCCGCAACCCGGCGGGTTCGGAGCGTCCAAAGTTGTCGTCCTGCCGTCGCAACGGCGAGCGTCACGGCGTGAGCGTGACGTGTCTCGAAACCGCAACGACCGGCTTCGTAGAACCCTGAGCGGAAGCGACGGGGTGGAGGCGCTTCACCCCGTCGCTTCCGCTCAGGGTTCTACAAGGCGTGACCGCCTGTCCCGCGTGGGACGAGACACGTCACGCTCACGCCGTGACGCTCGCCGTTGCGCGGCGGGGTAGCCGTGGTGGTTCGGGACGAGATATGAGGAGAACGGCCCGGCCCGTTTTCGGTTCGCGCTCTCGGATTTGGACGGTGGGACCGATATAACATCTGAACCGGCTTTCTCACCAAAATTACTTCCCGGAGTCGGTCCCGTTTCCGCCGACTATCCGATACGTTTGAGGTTCAGGAATGGCTTCTCCCACCAGTTCCGCCGGGGGGTCCGCCCCGGCTCAGGTTGCCGCCACCCGTAACGCCACGCATACCGTCCAAGAGGTCGAGTCGATCACCATCCGGTTCGCCGGCGACTCCGGCGACGGCATGCAGCTCGCCGGCACGCGGTTCACCGACACCGCCGCCGTCCTCGGCAACGACATCGCCACGTTCCCCGACTTCCCGGCCGAAATCCGCGCCCCGGCCGGCACGCTCGCCGGCGTCTCCGGGTTCCAGGTCCACTTCTCCAGCCAGGACATCCACACCCCCGGCGACGTGCTCGACGCCCTCGTCGTCATGAACCCGGCCGCCCTCAAGACGAACCTCCGGGACCTCAAGAAAGAGGGCATCCTGATCGTCAACACGGACGCCTTCGCCCAGACCGACCTCGACAAGGCGAAGTACAAGACGAACCCGCTGGAAGACGGGTCGCTGGCCGGCTACCGCGTCGTCCGCGTCGCGGTGTCGAAGCTGAACAAGGAGGCGGTCAAGGACTGCGGCCTCAGCCCCCGCGAGCAGGACCGGTGCAAGAACTTCTTCGCCCTCGGCCTCGTGTACTGGCTGTACGAGCGGCCGCTGGAGGCGACGCTCAAGTGGCTGAAGGACAAGTTCGGCAAGAAGGCCGACCACAAGCCGGTGCTGGACGCGAACACGGCGGCGCTGAAGGCCGGGTACAACTACGGCGAGACGGTCGAACTGCTGCCGGTCCAGTACAAGGTGGCGAAGGCGAAGATCGCGCCGGGCAAGTACCGCAAGATCACCGGGAACGAGGCGCTCGCGATTGGTCTGGTGGCCGCCAGCCACGCCGCGAACAAGACGCTCGTGTACTCCGGCTACCCGATCACCCCGGCGAGTTCCGTCCTCGAAGACCTGAGCCAGCCGGAGATGCGGCGGCACGGCGTCAAGACGCTGCAGGCCGAGGACGAGATCGCGGCCATCGGCGTCGCCCTCGGCGCGAGCTTCGGCGGCGCGATCGGCGTCACCGGGACGAGCGGCCCCGGCATCTGTCTGAAGAGTGAGGCCATCAACCTCGCGGTGATGACCGAACTGCCGCTCGTCATCCTCGACATCCAGCGGGGCGGCCCCAGCACCGGGCTGCCGACGAAGACGGAGCAGGCGGACCTGTTGCAAGCGATGTTCGGGCGCAACGGCGAGTCGCCGGTCGCGATTCTCGCCCCGCAGTCGCCGGTGGACTGCTTCGACATCGCCTACGAGGCCGTGCAGGTGGCGACGCGGTTCATGTGCCCGGTGTTCGTGCTGTCCGACGGGTACATCGCCAACGGGTCGGAGCCGTGGAAGATCCCCGACGTGGCGAAGCTGCCGAAGATCGAGATCGTCCACGCGACGAAGCCGAACGGCGAGGGGCTGAACGGCCAGGTCCACGAGAGCGGCGAAGGGGAAGGCGGCGGGGCCGGCAAGTTCCTGCCGTACAAGCGGGACCAGTACCTGTCCCGGCCGTGGGCGATCCCCGGCACGCCGGGGCTGGAGCACCGCATCGGCGGCATCGAGAAGCAGGACGTGACCGGCAACATCAACTACGAGCCGGCCAACCACGAGCACATGGTCCACACCCGGTGGAAGAAGATCGAGAACATCGCCCAGACGATCCCGGAGTTGGAGGTCCTCGGCGACGCCGACGCCGACCTGCTGGTGATCGGCTGGGGCGGCACCTACGGCAGCATCACGACGGCCGTGGAGCGCGTTCGGAAGAGCGGCAAGAAGGTGGCGCAGGCGCACTTCCGCTACCTGAACCCGATGCCGAAGAACACGGAAGCGGTGCTGAAGAAGTACAAGAAGATTCTGGTCCCCGAGTTGAACAGCGGCCAACTCTGCTGGCTACTCCGCGCGAAATACCTGGCCCCGGCGGAGGGCTACAACAAAGTGCAGGGGCGGCCGTTCCTGGTGAGCGAGATCGAGGCAGCGATTTTTTCCGCGCTCTAAGCCCGGCGAACGGCACGGCGTAAGCGTGCCGGTAGTTCGCCGGACACCGGCACGCTTACGCCGTGCCGTTCGCCAAAACCTCCAACCCGAAACCCGATTCCAATGGCTGCTACCACCCTCCCGACCCTGACCGCGAAAGAGCTGACCACGGACCAGGAGGTCCGCTGGTGCCCCGGCTGCGGCGACTACTCCATCCTCGCCCAGATGAAGAAGGCGCTCGCCACCGTCGGCGTGCCCCGCGAGAAGATGGTGTTCGTCTCCGGCATCGGCTGCTCCAGCCGGTTCCCGTACTACATGAACACCTACGGATTCCACACCATCCACGGCCGCGCCCCCACGGTCGCGACCGGCCTGCGGCTGGCCAACCCGGACCTGCAAATCTGGGTCGTCACCGGCGACGGCGACGGCCTGAGCATCGGCGGCAACCACTTGCTCCACGCCCTCCGCCGCAACATCGACCTGAAAATCCTGCTGTTCAACAACGAGATTTACGGCCTCACGAAGGGCCAGTACTCGCCGACGAGCCGGACCGGGACGCCGTCGAAGACGAGCAAGACCGGCTCGCTGGAAACGCCGATCCGGCCGCTGACGATCGCCATCGCGTCGGAGGCCACGTTCGTCGCCCGGACCGTGGACGTGGACGTGAAGCACCTGACGGACACGCTCCAGAAGGCGGCCGCCCACAAGGGGGCGGCGTTCGTGGAGATTTACCAGAACTGCAAGATCTTCAACGACGAGGTGTGGGCCTACGCGACGGACAAGAGCGTGAAGGCGGACAACCTGCTGTACGTGGAGCACGGCAAGCCGATGATCTTCGGCAAGGACCGGAACAAGGGCATCCGGCTGAACGGCCTGACGCCGGAGGTGGTGGAGGTCGGCAAGGACTGCCAGATCGACGACCTGCTGGTCCACGACGAGAAGACGGAGGACCCGACGCTGGCGACGCTCTTGAGCCGGATGGTCGGGCCGAAGTTCCCGGAGGTGCTGGGGACGTACCGGTCGTTCCGCAAGCCGTGCTACGAGGAGCTGCTGGAGGCGCAGATCGCGGAGAACGTGGCGAAGAAGGGCAAGGGCGTGGTCGCCGACCTGTTCAAGGCCGAGGACGTGTGGACGGTGGAGTGACGTGCCGCCGCCACCGCCGCCACCGCCACGGGTGGCCCCCCGTGGCGGAATGGCCACCTGGGTTGACGCGACCGGTATAATGATAATTCGTACACTCAGTCCGGCACGCCCGCGACCTCGCCACCGCCGCCGATGGCCGACGACGCATGACGGGGTTCGGGCTGAACGTCCCCCCGGCTCGCCGGGAGTGCGGTCAAGGTTTTTCGGGCTTCGCGGCCGGCGGGTCGGCGGCGGGTGCCGGCTTCGCGGTCGTCTCCGGGAGCCCCGCCTTCAGCTTCGCGCACCGCGCGATCACGTCCCGGTTGCGGACGCGCTTCCAGTTGGCCTGCTCGAGTTGGTAGACAAGGTTGCTCAAGGTCTGCCGGCCCCGCTCGGTTTTGATCAGCCCCGCGGCCGCCGTTTCGAGGTGGTCCATCGAGGCCACCAACATGTCCTCCCGCCCCACGAACGCCCATAGGACTGACGGGGGGACCCAACTCTTGGGATAGCTCAGGGCGCACTCGACGCAGAGGTCCAACAGCGGCCCCACCGCCTCGGCCGGGTACTGGCCCAGCGCCCGCTCCATGGGACAGAGGGTGGACGGCAACGTCGAGCGTCGGGCGTACATCATTTCCGTAGTGGGAAACGTCAGGACCGACAGCGGCGAGGTCAGGGCCAACGCCCGTAGGCAGGCCGCGGAGCGGTGCTGGACGACCAGCCCCAGCACCTCTTGCACGGCCTCCACATCCGGCTTGGAACTCGTTCTGCTGAGGTGCGCGAGTTTTTTCCCGTCGCCGGTCAACTTGCCGTAGTAGTGGTAGACGTTCCACACCAGCAGGGAATCGACGTACGCCCGCCAGTGGCGGAGGGCCGGTCCCCGGAAGGCGTTGCCGTCGCAGAGTTGGAGCATGACGCCCGCCGGCAACCGGTTGCTGGCGAGCGCCCGGTCGCCGGGGGCGTTCAGCCCGGGCGCGGTCAGGAGCACGGCGAAGCACGCGACCATGAAGAACTCCTCACGTCGTCAAATCTCGTGGCGGTTGCCCCTGGACGACTTCATTGGTCCCGGCCCCCAGCGTCCGCGTCCAGAAGGGAGCCGGATCGATTGGGGTAACGGTGACCCACGAACGCCAGGAAATGAGTTCGGAGGTCCGCGACCCCTGAAGGTCCGGGGTCGGGTCGGCCTGTGGTGCCGGCAAGGGGAGGTCCGTAATCGACGCGTTGGGTCCGATCTTGACGCGAATAAAGGTCAAGGCGTTCAACCTCCAGCTGTACCACTCCGTTTGCCCAGGGGTCTCCCGATCCTGGAACAGGCCCGGCGCATCGACGGAGTAGAATTTATCGCCGATTTGAACTTCATCGAGAACGCCAGGGACCGCGGGGTCGTCATTGGCCCGATCCCGATTGGGGGGAAGGCCGTACTGTCTCAACACATTGACGGCAGCGCCAGGCAACTTCTCGCAGTGCATGAGGTCGGTCGAGCGCGACGCATCGAACGCCAATCGGGGATTCGCGGTACCAATACCTGCCGGTGTCAAGGTGAACTCTAATTCAAAGGGGTTTGATATGGCCGTCTTGTTAGTGTCGTACACGAAGGGGAGGTTGGCGGTACCAAGTTTCCCAACGGGGGATTGTGCGGCCAGAGAATCCAAATACTTTTGGACATCCTTATTGCCGCCGGCATTCGGTAGTATCTTGGCATCGTTCGCGTTCGTTCCCCGGAATTGCGTCAAAGTTGACCACACGGCCGTCGCCTTCGCGCGCTCCGAGACCGACCCCATCTTCAGTTCAATCGTATAGTCACGCAAGGCCGCCGACTCGACGTTCAAGCCGACCCATACGTCGATCGACGCCTTGTACGAGTTGTCGGGATTCCTGAACGAGGCGTCGCTGAACGACACCTTGCTGGACGGGGGGAAGAGCGGCCGCGTGAAGAGGGTCGTGCTGTCGAGGTCGGCATACGGGTTGTCGTAGATGTGCCCGCCGAAACCGTTCGGGCTGATCACCTCCAAGGTCCAGTCGAGAAAGGCGGTCGAGAATGGCTTGTAAATCCTCACCTTCATCAGGTCCACCTCGTCCACCCCGTCGTGCGGCGTGTTCCACCCGGCGATCGGCGTCCCCTTCACGACCCCGTCCACGTCGTCCCTCACGTAGTCGCTGTCCGTGTCGTTCCGGTTCGCGACCGTGAACGCCCCCACGTTCAGCTCGTTCTGCTCGCGGATCGACTGCGCCCCGCCCTGCCCGTCGTACACGTCCATCTGCAGCATCGGCAGCGTCACGTTGACGAAGGTGTACGTGATGCCGCCGGGGTCCACCAGCTTGTACTGGAACCCCTGGTCCGTCCGGTCGTGCCGCGGGGTGTACTTGAACTTCCCGTCGAACTCGAACTGCGTCATCCGCCCATACCACGGGGCCTTCGTCAGCACCGTCGTGTACCCGGCCGGGACCGCGTCCTCGATCGGGTCGTCCCCGACCAGGAACGTCGGCACGTCCTTGCTCTCGACGTTTATGCCGTAGTTCCCCTTCTTCACCCAGATGTTCGCCGTCGCCGGGGCGCTCTTCCCGCCCTTCCCGTCCTCCACGTGGTACGTGAACGACGTGCTGAACGGCTGGAACGTCTCGTCCAGGTTGCCCTGCGGGTACATGTAGTAGAAGTTGCCGTTCCCCGCGAAGTTCACCACCGACCCGATGGCCGGCTGGGTGTCCAGGACGGCGAAGATCGTGTCCTTGCCGCTCGGCGGCGGCGGCGGGCTGTACGGCGGGCCGGGCGGCGAGATGGGGGTGGTAATGGCGTCTTGCCAGTCGAAGTCGATGTCGTTGTTCAGGACGTTCCCGGCGAAGTACCCCGGCCCGTTCCCCCACCCGGTCGGCAGGTTGGTGAAGTTGTTGTCGAGGTCCGTCTCCAGCCCCCACGCGAACGCGTCGTGGTACGCCATCGGGGCGTCGTTCACCGGCGTCACCGTGATCGACACGGTGACGAGCGAGCTGGCCGCCACGCCGTCGGTCGCCCGGTACGTGAACGCATCCGACCCGTGGTAGTCCGGGAACGGCGTGTACCGGACTTTGCCTGCCTCCGGCGTCACCGTCCCGTGCAGTGTCACGTAATCGCCGATCTTCACCCGGAGATTATCCCCGTCAGAGTCTGTGTCGTTGGCGAGCACGTCGATCAGGACGGAAGAGTCCTCGTTGACCGAAACGCTGTCGTTGGTCGCCACCGGAGAGGAGTTGGGTCTCGGCGGCGGGGCGAGCGTGATCCTGTTCTGTCCGAACAAGATCGGCCTCTCAGCCACGGCGTCGAACGCCAATGAATTGCGATACGGAACGGCGTTGGACGAGACTGTTGCGAACAGACCCGAATCGTCGCGCGGAGATGTGGCCGGCAGATTTTGATTGACAGGGACGACCGGCTGGGCCGCGAGGAGGCTTGTGGGGATGAAGAGGACATCCCCCACATCATCCGAAACGAAGCCCAGAGCAAAGTTCGAGGAAATTGCGACGAACCCCTCAGTACTACGAACGCGGGCAACCTCGCGTTCCGGTGCGAGCGATTGCGGGTCGTGCCGCGCGACGACACTGTGAGACGACACGGATTTCGCCAACGTGGCAATGACGGCTCTCGACGGCAGGGCCGCCGGCGGTTCGCTGAGCATCGGCAATAGGTCGCCCAGTGTCAACGCGAGCGGGTCGCCGAGGAGGCTGCCGGTGGTGTTCCGGTCTTCCAGGCACATCAGGTCGAGCCAACGCCGCGGCTTCCGCGCCGCTTGTTCCCGTGCGTTGCCGTTCCATCGCGCGGGGAGGTCAAGGTCGTGGCGGCCATCCGGGTTCTCCGACGGGGTCCGACGAACCGGCTGCTGATGGGCTAACGCACACACTGACCGACCGTTGGCCGAATGTCAAAAAAATTCGTTCGGCGAACTTTGGCGCGGCCGGCCACCCCGACAACTTGATACTTTGGTTTCGGCAACCGCGCGCACGAAAAAAGCGAGGACGTTTTCGCCCTCGCTTCACGGGGTTGGTCGCAACTCAATAGTAGTACGCCGAGGACGACGACGGCTTCTTCGTCGAGGTCTGCGTGCTGCTCGAGTACGTCGGCTCCGACGAGGACGAGCTGCTGTAGGTGTAGGTCGAATCCGACGACGAGGTCGTACCCGACGAACTCGTCGTCGTGCTCGAATACGGCCCCATGTTGTCGCTGAACTGCAACAGGAACAGGTCGTAGCCCAGCGGGGTCGTCGCCCGGCCGCGGTACGTGTACGTCACCGTGTACGTCCCCTTCGCCAGGTGCTTCATCGCCGTCACCAGCGGCCGGCCGGCCGTCGCGTCCAGGGTGAACACCGTGCGGCCGGTCGCGTCCGCGAACGCCATCGACACGCCGCCCTCCGCGCCGGCGGCCGCGAGGCCGAACTGGAAGATGCCGGCCGTCGCCAGCTCGACCTTCGCCGTTTGCGTCGCGCCGGCCGCGATCGCGTCGGCGGCGATGCCGGCCAGCATCGGCGTCGGGTTCGCGTTGAAGTCGGCCCCCAGGAAGTACGCCCCCTTCGCCCCGGCGTCCCGCGGCTCGACCGACACGTAGTACGTGCCGCCCGGCGTCGCCGACGGGACGCGGACGCTGAACAGCCCCTTGTCGTTCGCCAGCACCTGGAACGCGACCGGGTTCTTGTCCGCGTCGAACACGTGGACCCGCGCGTCCAGCGGCGTCGCGTCCGTCCCCCAGACGATGACGTTGAACCCCAGCCCGGTGCCGGCCGGGGCGCGGAGGCGGTACGTGTCCACGTCCCGGTCGTTCTCGATCACCCCGCGGTAGATGGCGTCGAACCGCGTGTCCGGCCGGGTGGACGACCCGCCGGTCAGGTCGGTGGCGGCGGCGAGCGTGTCGTTCGAGTTGCCGTCCGCCACCGGGGCGAGCAGCGTGTTCAAGAGCGGGTCGAGGACCGTGCCGGCGTGGACGGTCAGCCGGTACTCGCCGACGGAGAACGCATCGCCGGCCGCCTCCACCTTCGCGTAGTACGTGCCGCCGATCAGGCTGGCCGGGAACTGGAGCGTCACGTCGTTCGACTTCGGGTTGACGCTGCTGGCCGCGGCGATGGGCAGGCCGAAGGCGTTGTAGACCGTGACCTTCGGGGCGAGCAGGCTCAGCCCGGCGGCCTGCAGCGTCACCGTCGCCGTGCCGCCGAGGACCGGGGCGGAGAACTTGTAGAAGTCCACGTCGGACCGGGTGGTGATGTCGCCGTCCGCGACGCGGGCCTCGCCGACCAGGACGCCGAGCAGGGTGGTCGGGGCCAGGGCCGTGGCGCGGGCCAGGGCGTCGTTGTTCCGGTCGAGGTCGTGGGCGTCCTGCGGCCGCGGGCCGTACAGCGCCTGGACGGCGGCCACGTCGGACGCGGCGAGGGCGGTGAGCGGGCGGTAGTCCTCGTGCATGACGGACAGCGGGTCGTCCGAGTGCGGCAGGCCGAGGGCGTGCCCGGCCTCGTGCAGGGCGACGGAGAAGATGTCGTACCCGCCGGCGGTCGGCCCGGCGGTGAACTTCTGAAGGCTGTTGAACACCACGTCGCCGCTGTACGTCGTGCCGGTCCAGCTGAACGGCGAGGCGTGCGCCCCGTGGTCCTCGGACAGCGGGGCGGCGGCGACGCGGATGTCGCCGAACCGGGAATCGCCCTGGACGGCCCCGTGCGTGCCGAGGGCCTGCCCGCCGTCGGCCCGGAGGCCGATGTTGAGGTTCGCGGCCGCCGCCCACGTCTGGAACGCGCGGAGCAGTTCCCGCTCCCAGGTGCTCTTGGCCGTGGTCGCGCCGAACGTCTTGGCGAGGGCGTTCGTGCCGAGGTGGGTGGCCGTGCCGTCCGGGACGAGGCTCAGCGAGATGTGCTCGCCGTCGGCCCACGGGGTGCCGAACGCGGTCGGGACGGTGCGGTCTTCGAGGGCGTGGAAATCCAATCCAAACTTGCGGGCGGGCATGGGGTACTCACTGCTAGGCGTCAGTGGGGGCGGGGCGCGACGGCCCATCAATGGGGGATTATGACACGCGGAAACGGCTTGAAAATAAGGCGGAATTGGATTTTTCGGGTTATTGTGTCAGCGCGATTGCCGGCGGCTGAATCGTGAACTGGGGCGAAGGGCCGGGCCGGGGGTTAACACCGGGGATCGAGCGCCGCGGGCCGGAAAAATAAGGCCCGGACGCGGCTTCGACGGGGCCTGAGTTAACAGGATTTACACGGCGGGGAAAGTTGGAAAAAATTTGGCGAGCGGCCCGGCGGGCGCGGGGCGGCGGCCCGCGCCCGCCGGGCCGCTCGCCGCGTTCGCGTCAATCGCGGGAAACGCTGCGCCCGTCTTTCTCACGACCGATTCCGTATTATGCTTCCGTCGCAAGCCCGCCGCCGCGTGCGGTCGTAGGCGCTCCCCACCACCTCGCGACCCCGGAGTCCGCGGCATGACCCGCCTGGAGCTGACCGCCCTCGACGCCCGCACCACGCCGGCCACGGTCCGCGGGCTGGACGTGACGTTCAACACGACCGGCCTCGCGGATATCGCGTTCGACCTCGCCGGCACGCGGGCCGACCTCGGGGCCGCCGTCGCCGTCCAGGCGGACGGGAAGGTGATCGTCGTCGGCACGGCCCGGTCCGGGACGGCCGACACCGACTTCGCCGTCGCCCGGCTGAACCCGGACGGCACGTTCGACGCGACGTTCGGCACGAACGGGCTGCGGACCGTCGGGTTCGACCTCGGCGGGGACAACAAGGACGCCGCCGCCGCCGTCGCGGTGCTCGCGGACGGCAGCATCGTCGTGGCCGGGTCCGCCCAGGTGGACGCCGCCGGCGACTTCGACTTCGCCGTCGCCCGCCTCACCCCGGCCGGGCAGCTCGACACGACGTTCGACGGCGACGGCCGCCAGACGGTCGGGTTCGACGTGATCGGGAGCACGAACGACGACCGGGCCGCCGGCGTGGCCGTCGATTCCAACAACCGCGTCGTCCTCGCCGGGACGGTCGCCCTGAACGCGACCGGGGACACGGACTTCGGCGTCGCCCGGCTGCTGGCGGACGGGTCGCTCGACGCGGCGTTCGACGCCGACGGGCGGCAGACGGTCGCGTTCGACCACGGCGGGGCGAACGCGGACGCGGCCGCCGGGCTGGTGCTCGACCCGACGGACGCCGTCGTCGTCGCCGGCACGGTGCAGGTCGGCGGGGCCGGCGACGCCGACTTCGCCGTCGCGCGGCTGCTGCCGTCCGGGGCGCTCGACCGGTCGTTCAACGAGGTCGGGCTGGTGATCGTCCCGGTCAACGGCGGCGGCACGAACGCCGACGTGGCGGCCGGGATCGCCCGCGACCTATCCGGCCGGTACGTCGTCGCCGGCACGGCGGCCGTCCCCGCCGGCCTGGACATCGGCGTCGTCCGGCTGACGGCCGACGGGCAACTCGACTCCGCGTTCAACGGGAACGGCAAGACGACGTTCGGGTTCGACCGCGGCGGCGGGAACAACGACCGGGCGGCCGGCGTGGCGGTCCACGCCGCGACCGGGGCCGTCCTCGTCGCCGCGACCGTGGACGCGGCCGCGGGCAAAGACACGGACCTCGGCGTCGCCCGGCTGACGGCCGCCGGGCAGCTCGACCCGACGTTCGCGTCCACCGGGCGGACGGCCGTGGCGTTCGACCGCGGCGGCGGGAACGCGGACGCGGCCGGCGGAATCGCCGTGGACGCGATCGGCCGGGCGGTCGTCGTCGGCACGGTCGAGACGGTGGCGACCGGCGACACGGACCTCGGCGTCGCCCGGCTGGTGGCGAACACGAACCACCCGCAGGAGCTACTCGTCGCCGGGCCGCCGACCGGGACGGTGCAGACCTTCGTCACCGTCGGCACGGGGTTCACGAACCAGGGCACGTCGGCCGGCCCGGCGGCGACCGCGACCGTCCGCCCGGCCGTCGCGGACCTGAACGGGGACGGCATACTGGACCAAATCCTCGGCGCGGGGCCGGGGACCGGGTCGCGGGTCCGGCTCTTGCTCGGCAGCCTGACGCCGGGGGCGGTCACCCCGTTCGACTTCGACGCGTTCGAGAAGGGGTTCACCGGCGGCGTGTACGTCGCCGCCGCCGACATCGACCTCGACGGCCGGGCCGAGTTCGTCGTCAGCCCGGACGTGGGCGGCGGGCCGCGGGCGACCGTCTACTCGCTGGCCGCGGACAACACGCCGGTGAAGCGGACGGACTTCTTCGGGATCGACGACCCGAACTTCCGCGGCGGTGCCCGCGTGGCGCTCGGCGACATCAACGCCGACGGCCGGCCGGACCTCGTGGTCGGGGCCGGGTTCCGCGGCGGCCCGCGGGTGGCCGTGTTTAACGGGGCGACGCTGTTCGACCCGCTCGGGGCGACGCCGCGGCCGCCGAAGCTGGTCAACGACTTCTTCGCGTTCCCCGGCAAGGACGCGACGACGCTCCGCAACGGCGTGTTCGTGACGGTCGGCGACCTGGACGGCGACGCCTTCGGCGACCTCGTCTTCGGCGGCGGCCCCGGCGGCGGCCCGCGGGTGTACGCCCTCAGCGGCCGGCTGATGCTCACGCAGCCGCTGGACGCGGTCTACAACCTGCCGGTCGCGAATTTCTTCGTGAACAACGATTCCCTCTCCCGCGGGGGCATCCGGCCGGCGGTGAAGGACCTGGACGGCGACGGCCGGGCCGACCTGGTGACGGGCAGCGGGGACAAGCAGCCGAGCCGGGTGCGGGTGTACCGCGGGGCGTCGTTCCCGCTGGGCAACGGCGACGAGCCGCCGCTCGTGCAGGAGATCGACCCGTTCGCGGCGCCGCTGGCGACCGGCGTGTTCGTGGGATGACGGACGGGGACGAACGAACGGGCCGCGGGCAGGTTGCCCGCGGCCCGTTGCTTTTCCTTGCCGATCACGCCGCCGGCCGCTTCCGCCGGACGAAGTACCCGCCGACGATGGGCGCGGCCGCGGCCAGCAGCACCAACCCGGACGGGCCGGGCATGGAAGTCGTCGCGTCGCGGGCCTGCGAATCGCCCCCCGTCGGGCCGGGCGGGTCGAAGCCCGGCGGCTCGGTCGCTCCGCCGGCGAACTTCTGCAGCAGGTAGACCCGGACGAAGATTTCCTGGAGCATGGTCGTCGGGCCTGGGCCGGCGGCCGCGACGTACTCGAGCGCGACCTCGGAGGACCCCAGGGGCGGGTCGAACGGCCCGGCGAAGACCGAGACGGACGGGGGGCCGGCGGTGTAGCCGTCCTCCGCGAAGTCGAACCGGAAGGCGGTCGCCGCCTCGTACCGGGCGTCGAGCCAGCTGCCGGCGGCGTTCGCGGGTCGGGCGCACAGGAACCCCGCCGCCGCCGGCGAGTTGGTGGCGGCCACGGCGAGGCCGGCGGCCACGCCTATCAATCCGAGTCTAATGAATGCGCGATTCATCCGCTCGTCTCCGATCGGTGGGGCGATTCGGGGGGTGGGCGAATCGGGCGGGGGGCGAAATGACAACGGCGCACTGGGGGGACCGAGTCAAGCACGAAAACAATCTAACTGTGTGAGACGAGGGCGACGTGGCGTGTTCCGCAAATCGAACGAAAACTCCGGGCCGTCCGACCGGAAATCGGACAACCTGTACGGCTCATTGAGAAGCCGGATTAGTTGTCAGGGCGTCGCGCGGGCCTAGCCCGCCTTCCGCGTCATGCGACACCAGAACCACTCGTCGTCCTGCGGCTCGATCGACTCGACCGACCACCCCATGCGGTTCGCCAGGAACAGAATCTGCTCCTGATTCGGGCGGGTGAAGAACTGCTCGATCGTCTCGTCGGACGCCCGCATCTGCGCGTACAGGATGCCGTACTCGATCCCCCGCACGTAGACCGGGTCGGCGTTCAGCGTCGGGTAGAGGAGGCTTCCGTTGCTCACGAAACTGCTCCTGCCGGAAAGCGGGCGCGGGCCGAACGGGCGGGCGAGAACGGGTTAGGAGCGGAATTCAATAGCGGCCCGGCGGTCGGCGCTCAACGTCACTTTTCGGCCGGCGGGTCGAACCGGCCGCGGATCACCTTCGCCGGGACGCCGCCGGCGATCACGTTGTCCGGGATCGGTTTCGTGACCACCGACCCGGCCGCGACGACGCTCCCCTTCCCCACGTCGGCCATCACCACGGCCGCGCTGCCGATCCACGCCCCTTCGCCGATCGTCACCTCGACCCGCTCGCCGCCCTGGTCCTTGATCGGCACGGCCGGGTCGTGGAAGTAGTGCGTGTTCGGCCCGCTCGGGATGTGGACGCCGGCCGCGACGAGGACGTTCTTCTCCAGGTGGACCCACCCGAGGTGGCAGCGGGGGCCGACGTACACGTTCGCGTCGATCCGGGCGTCGGCCTGGGAGAAGATCGTGCCGAACCCGACCTCGGCGGACCGGTCGCAGTGCTTCAAGGCGACGGTGAGGAACGCCCGCCGGAGGTAGATGCCGGTGAGGCCGGGGAGCAGGGCGAGGGTTTGCGTCGCCCCCTCGAGCGCCCGGTCGCGGCCCAGCAGCCGCGCGCCGACGAGGAACGTGAGGATGACCGGCGACACGACGACGAGGGCGACGACGTGGACGCCGAGTTTGACGAGGGCTTTCATGGCGGGGCTATGATACGTAACCCCGCGAGCGGGTCACACGTTCGCCAGCCGGCGGTAGAGGCGGTGGTAGTTGTCGATCGTCTGCTCCAGCCGGTAGCGGGCGCTGGCGCGGATCTGCCCGGCGAGGCCGAGCTTCTTCGCCAGCTTGTGGTCCTGGAACAGCCGGCGGAACGCGGCCGCGAACCCGGCGGCGTCGCCGCGGTCCACGAGCAGCCCCTCCCGCTCGTGCCGGACGATCTCCGGGTTCCCGCCCACGTTCGTGACCACCACCGGCACGCCCGTCGCCATCGACTCCATCAGCGTTAGGGACGCCGCCTCGCTCACGCTCGTCAGCGCGAAAATGTCCACCGCCTTCAACAGGTCCGGGATGTCCGACCGGACGCCGAGGAAGTGGACCCGGTGCTCGATCTTCAACTCCCTGGCCAGCCGCTCCAGGTCGCCGCGGAGCGGGCCGTCGCCGACCATGAGCAGGTCGGCGTCCGGCACGTCGGCGGCCGTCAGCGCGAACGCCCGCAAGAGGGTGGGCTGGTCCTTCACCTTGTGGTGGCGGGCGACGTGGGCCACGTACCGCCGCCGCGGGTCCAGGCCGAGCTTCCGCTTCTGCTGGGCGATGTCCGCCGCCGGGCCGTACCGCTGCACCTCGATCCCGTTCTCGATCACCTCGATCCGCTTGCCGGCGAACCCGTCCACGTCCCGCAGGGCCTTCGCGCTGAACTCGCAGCACCCGTTGACGGCGTCCGCCAGCCGGTCCAGGACGATCCGGTTGAACGCCCGCCGCAGCGGGGACACGTGGTCCGGGTAGTGGCGGCCGTGCTCGGTGAGGATGAGCCGCGGCATCGGGCGGGCGAGCATCTTCGCCAGCCCGGCGTAGAAGAACGGCGTGTACTGGTGCGCGTGGAGCACGTCGATCCGCCGGCGGCCGCACTCGCGGGCCAGCTTCCACGGCAGCGTCAGGTCCCGCCGCGGCGGGCGGTCGAAGCAGACCAGCTCGCCGCCGTCGGCGACGTACTCCTCGCCGAGTTGCCCGACGCGGTCCAGGCAGAAGATGGTCGGGACGATGAGCTTGCCGAGCCGCTGGATCGTCTCCTTCACCAGCACCTCGGCCCCGGCCACCTGCATGACGTGCAGCACGAACCCGACGCGGATCGGCCGCGGCTGCGGGTCCGCGATGACATCGACGTTGGCGATCCGCGGCGGTGCGTCCGACAGCTTCACCGCGCGGGGGTGAGGGGCGTGGGTCACGGCGTCCCCGTTCTCGTGGGTCGGGTGGTGGGCGGGCGGGCCGACGTGGGGGCCGCGACGGGACGGGAGGGGGGTCCAATCCTCGACGACCGTTCGGTCGCGGGACGGAAGTTCGGCCGGAAGGGTCGGCGACAGGGCCGACGGAACCAGGGGCATCTGGGCATCCTTTCCGAAGGCCGCAGGGGGAGTCCTTTCGCAGCGGGACGAAGGCCAGGGCGTCGGAGCGGGCGTCTTCACGAAATCCTGGGGGATCGTCGCGAGATTGGAAAACACCTCAAAATCATAGGATAAATCCCCGAATCGTGCAGTCGTGAAAACGCGCCGACGGGGAGTTCGCGCGGCAACCGAACTCCCCGCGTTCGACGGAAGGCACGATCGCGATTTTTGAGGATGAACCTCAATCCCACGGCCGGTGACGGTGAACGGGCGACGTGACCCGGCGAGATGGAGAAGGTGTACCCGATTCTCGGACGGCGGGACAAGAGGAATTCAAGGGGCGGCGTCGGCGGTCGGCATCCGACAGACGACCCGCGTGCCGCCGCCGGGGGTGGACGTGACGGCCAGCGTGCCGCCCTGCCGCGTGGCCCGGTGGTGCATCAGCCGCAGGCCGAGGCCGTTGCCGTCCCGCCCGGCCTCCGGCAGGCCGACGCCGTCGTCGCGGACCTCCAGCGTCACCGCGGCCGGCGTGCCGTGCAGGTGGACGGCAATGCTCGTCGCCTGGGCGTGCCGCAGGCAGTTCGACACCGACTCCTGCGCGATCCGGAACAGGTCGGTGGCCGCCGCCGTGTCGGCGAGTCGGAGCGGGCCGGTCACCCGCAGGTCGATGGCGATGCCGGCGTGCTTCACCCGCTCGGCCAGGAATTGCAGGGCCGCCTCCAGCCCGGCCGGCGAGACGCCGTTGGGGCTTAGCCCGAGCGCCAGGCAGCGAACGTCCGCGTGAACTTCTCGCAGCCCGCGGGCGATCTTCGCGACGGTCTCGCGGATCGCCGGGTCGAGGGCGGCGACGCGGTGCGTCAGGCTATCCGCGAGCAGTTCCAGCCCGGTGAGGTGCTGGCCGACGTGGTCGTGCAACTCGAGGCCGATGCGGTGGTTCTCCGCCGCGACGGCGTCCAGGACCTCGCGGGGCAGCTCGGCCGGCCGCACTGCGTTCGCGTGCGCCACCGGGGTTGTGGAATCCGGACCCTGCATCACGGCCCATCCTGTGTTCGACGAGTCTTCCCGCGGCGAGTAACACCACCCGACGGGGCGTCGGGGTAAACCGGACCGTTCGTATCAACGAGCCGACGTAATCGTAACCATCATACGCGATTCAGGGCGGGTCAGATTTTATGCCCAGGGCGATCAGGACGTGTGGTCGTCGGGCAATGCGAGACCAAGCCGTTTACCTCATCGTTAGGCGGGGCGAAGGGCGTCGCGACGAGTCATAATTAGTATAGAAAATGAAGACGGTTCCCGAATCGAAAACCTTCTCCCGGTTTTGACTCGGTCATATTTCCCGACCCTCCGGGTTGGGGAAAATACTCTCCCGGCCGACCGGGTTCTTTTTCTCCGTCGGGTCGGTCCCCGATCCGGCCGGGCCTATCGCGCGAAATGCCTTGTTTTCCAGGGAATGTTGGGTCAGACGATTCCCGACACGGGCCGTGGGGGTAACCCGACTGGTAAAGCCACACCGCAACTTTACGCTATCCGTCAGATAGGAAGTCGCCCCTCCGCGTGGACCCGTTCCATCGGGCGGCGGCGAGCTGCGACCGACACGAACCGGGAAACGGTTCTAGCTTCGGGTGCAGAAAGCGACTCGCGCCATCAACCCTCACCGCGTTGAGGCCCGCCCTCAAGGGTTCGTAACCCACGGGGACGGAGTCCGCGCCGAATTCCGCCTCAAAGGGTTCATCCCGTGCCCTCGAAATCGGCCGTCAAACCCCGCGACGCGCGAGCGGCCACGCCGGACGCGCGGCCCCGTCCCGACCCCGTGGAGGCAGCCCCGATGTCCGCGGATCGCTCCCCCGATGCCGCCCCGCGGTCCACGTCCCAGTTGGCCGTGGCCGCCGGCCTCGCCGCCGTGATCGGCTGGGCGTACTGGCCGGCCCTCGTCGCGATGTTCGACAAGTGGAGTACCGACCCGCAGTACTCGCACGGCTACCTCGTCCCGCTGTTCGCGGCCGTCCTGATGTACGTCCGGCGGAAGAACCTCGCGGCCGCCGAGTGCCGGCCGGACTGGCGCGGGCTGCTGCTGGTCGTCCTCGGGGCCGGCCTCTTCGTGGCCGGCGGCTACCTGTACATGGACATCCTCGCGGCCGGGGCGGTCATCCCGACGCTGCTCGGCCTGGCCCTGATGGTCGGCGGCCGGGCGGCGCTGCGGTGGAGCCTGCCGATGGTCCTGTTCCTCGGGTTCATGGTCCCGCTGCCGTACTTCGTCGAGACCGCCGTCGGCCGGCCGCTCCAGGCGATCGCGACCCGCGGCAGCACGTGGCTGCTGCAACTGTCCGGCCTGCCGGCCGTGGCCGAGGGGAACACGATCCTGCTGGAACAAGGCCGGATCGCCGTCGTCGAGGCGTGCAACGGGCTGAGCATGTTGCTGACGTTCGCCGCCCTGACGACCGGGCTGGCGATGGTCGTGGACCGGCCGCTGTTGGACAAGCTGCTCCTCGTCGCCAGCACGGTCCCGGTGGCACTGGTCGTGAACATGGCCCGGATCACCGGGAACGGCCTCGCCATCGAGTGGTGGGGGCCGGAGGTGGCGCACAAGTGGTTCCACGACCAGGGCGGGTGGATGATGATGCCGCTGGCCCTCGTCCTGTTGGGGATCGAACTCTGGGTCCTCCGCCGGCTGCTGGTGGAGCCGGCCGCGACCGCGATGCCGGTGGTCGGCCTGCCGCCGACCGGGGCCGCGAAAGTGCCCGTGAAATCTTAACCCCTCTCGAACGGAACCCCGACCCGCCCACCCCCGTCGATAGGTCAGGGTTCCGCGCCCGCAACACCTTCTGGATCGCCTGGGAAATTTAGGTACTGCCGCAATGCCAGACCCGCTATCGGATTTAGGGCCTGAGAGTTATGCGTTGACCCGCCCGGCGTCGGCCCCGCGGTCCACCCCGCGGGTGGCGACCGTGGCGACCGTGCCGATGGCCCCGGTGAACGCCCTGCCGGCCGCCAAGCCGACGAAGCAGTCGATCCCGCTGGCCGTCCTCCGCGGCACGCTCCGGCGGTGGCGGCTGGCCGTCACCCTCGGGATGCTGGTCGCCGCCGCCGCCGGCACGGCCGTCTGGCTGTTCCTGCCCCCGGCCGTCCCGACCGCGTCGGCGAAGCTGCACATGCCGCTCAAGCCGATGGGGGCCATCGGGGAGCACCCGGACCCGCCGCTGGAGCGGGCCACCCAGGTCGAACTCATCAAGAGTCAGCTCGTCCTCAACGCCGCCCTCCGGGACGGGACGGAGGCCTCGAAGTTGCCGCTCGTCAAGGCCGAGGCGGACATCCTCGAGTGGCTCCGGAAGAAGCTGACGGTCGAGTTCCTCGGGCCGGAAATCCTGCGGATCGCCCTGAGCTACCAGGACGGCGAGCAGGCCCGCGTCATGGTGGACGCGATCAAGGATAGCTACCTGACGAACGTGGCGAACAAGTCGAGCACGACCCGCGCCGCCCGGCTCGAGTTGCTCAAGAGCATCGCCGCCAACCAGCAGAAGACGCTCTCCCGGCAGCGGGAGACGGTCCGGGAGCTGGCGAAGGACTCCGGCGTGTTCGACACCGAGAGGCGGGTGTTCATTCAAGAGACCCTTCGGTCCCAGATGCAACAAGCCCGGACGCAGTTGCTCAAGGCCGAGGCCGACCTGAAGGCCGGGAAAATTAAGGAGCAGATGTACGCGGCCGACGCCCCGGTCGAGATCACCAAGCCGGTCCTGGACGGGTACGTGGAGGCCGACGCCGGCGTGCGGCTGGCCGTCGCGGAACTCAAGAAGGCGGACGCCGAGTTGGAGCAGAAGAACAAGATGGCCCGCAGCCCCCAACAGAAGGAAGTGAAGGACGCCGAGAAGCGGGTCGCGGACCTGACGAAGGATTTGGCCGACCTGCGGGCGAAGGTCGGCAAGGAGATGAAGTTCGACCGGGAGAAGGAATCGAAGACGGAGCGGGCCACGAAGCTCCAGGCGGTCAAGGCCGAGAACACGTTGCTCGACCAGCAGGTCACCCAGTTGAAGGGGGAGCTGGACGCCTACGCGAAGACGCTCTCGGACAACCGGGTGGCCGGCAACGAGATCGCCCCGATCCAGTTCGAGATCAAGCAGAACGAGGAGATGCTCGCCAGCATCCTGAAGCAGATCACGTTCCTGTCGATCGAGCAGGACGCCCCGCCGCGGGTCGAGCAGATGGAGCCGGCGACCATCGCCCGCGTGGACGAGAACCGCCGCAAGATGATGATGGCCGCGGGGGCCGCGGTCGGCGGGTTCGTCGCCGTCCTCGTGCTCGTCGGGCTGGTCGAGGTCCTGCTCCGCCGGGTCGAATCGACGGACGCGATCACCCAGGGCCTCGGCCTGCGGGTCGTCGGGACGGTGCCCCGGCCGAAGGCCCCGATCACCGGCCGGCAGGTGTCCGCCGACGGGACCGACCACCACGGCCTGGCCGAGGCCATCGCCTGCACCCGGACCATGATCCTGCACGGCGAGGGGCTGTCCGAGCACCGGACCGTGCTCATCACCAGCCCGGTCAGCGGCGAGGGGAAGACGACGCTGTCCGTGCAGTTGGCCGTCAGCATCGCGGCGACCGGCCAGCGGACGCTGCTGATCGACGCCGACATGCGGAACCCGAACACGCACGTCCGGCTCGGCCTGCCGGCCGCCCGCGGGCTGTGCGAGGCGCTCCGCGGCGAGGCGGCCGTGTCGGACCTCATCCAGGAAACGTCCGTCGCCGGGCTGTACGTCCTGCCGGCCGGGTTCTGGTCGGCCGACATCCCGCAAATCCTGACGCCGGACCGGCTGTCGCAGGTGTTCACCGCCTGCCAGGGCCAGTTCGACTTCATCCTGGTCGATTCCAGCCCGGTCCTGCCGGTCGCGGACGCCCTGCTCATCGCCCGGCACGTGGACGGGATCATCCTGTCGCTGCTGCAGGGCGTCAGCCGGCTGAACCAGACGACCGAGGCGATCCAGCGGTTCGCGTCGCTGGGCGTGCCGATCCTCGGGGCGATCGTCAACGGCACGAAGCCGCAGACCTACGGCCGGTCGAAGTACTACTACGCCCCGGCCCCGGTCGCCGCCGCCGCCACCTCCACGGAGCCGACCTGATGCGCACCTACGGACTCGCCCTCGCGGCCGCCGCCGTCCTCGTCGGGGCGGCCGTCGTCCACGGCAACCGGACCGACCGGTGGGGCACGCCGGCCGACCTCCAAGCCGCCGTGGACCGCCTCCAGGCCGTGCCGCTGACCGTCGGCGACTGGGACGGCGTCGCGACCGAGTTGCCCAAGGAGCAGGTCGCCGCGGCCAACGTCGCCGGGTACGTGAGCCGGAAGTTCACCCACCGGTACGACCGGACGGTGGTGAACCTGCTGATCCTCTGCGGCCGGCCCGGCCCGGTCGCCGTCCACCCGCCGGAGGTGTGCTACGGGGCGAACGGGTTCGCGATGGGGCCGGTCCAGGCCGAGGCCGTCGGCGACGCGGCCGCCCTGTGGCAGACGGACTTCACCCGCGGGACCGGGGCGACGGTCGAGAAGCTCCGCGTCCGGTGGGCGTGGAACGACGGCCGCGGGTGGGCGGCGTCCGGGTCCCCGCGGACGGACTTCGCCCGGTCCCCGCTCCTGTACAAGATGTACCTCGTCCGGTCCCTCCCCGCGAAGGCCGACGACGCGACGCCGGCCCCCGAACTCGACCTGTTGAAGCAGCTGCTCCCCGCCTTGCAAGCCGTTACCTCTCAACCGTGAATGCGACCGACGGTGGCTCGCCCATCGGGCCCCGCCCGACTTGGTTCCCCCTTGATCCGATTCAGGTAGAGGCCATGCCCAACAACGTGCAAAACCTGGTGGCCCAGGTCCCCCGCGGGGACCGGCCCGCGGGTCCGTCGTCGGCCCCGCCCGCCGCCCCCGCCCCCGCCGTCGAGAGCCTCCCGGCCGGGGCGCTCAAGTCCGCCCTCGACTTCGGCCTCGCGGCCGTGCTGTTCGTGCTGGCGCTGCCGGTCATGGTCCTGACCGGGATCGCGGTCAAGGTGTCCAGCCCCGGCCCGGCGTTCTACTCGCAAACCCGCGTCGGCCGCGGCGGCCGGCACTTCCGCATCCTGAAGTTCCGCACCATGTACCACCGGTGCGAGCAAGCGTCCGGGGTGAAGTGGTCGGTGCCGGGGGACAACCGGATCACGCGGGTCGGCCGGTTCCTGCGGGCGACGCACCTGGACGAGCTGCCGCAGCTCGTCAACGTCCTCCGCGGGGAGATGAGCCTGGTCGGCCCGCGGCCGGAGCGGCCGGAGATCGTCCCGACGCTGGCGGACGTGTACCCGAACTACCACGAGCGCCACCGGGTGAAGCCGGGCGTCACCGGGCTGGCCCAGCTCCGCCGGCCGGCCGACGTGTGCATCCCCGGCGTCGGCAAGAAGCTCGCCTACGACCTGCACTACATCCGGGTCCGCGGGCCGTGGCTGGACCTGCGGCTGATCGCCTGCACCGGGCTGAAAATGGTCGGCCTCGTGTCCCCGCGGATCCTCACCCGGTGCGGCATCCCCGGCGACCTGGCCGTGGGGCTGCTCGACGACACGCAAGAACTGCCGGCCCTGTCGGCCACCGCCTCGGACGTGTGACCGGTTGCGATCCCCGCCCCCAGACGAGGAGCGTTCGTGAGTCCTGTTGACGCGATACCCGCGCCCGCCCGCGCCCCGGAGAACTCGGCCCCGGCGGCCGACCCGACCCCGCCGGAGCCGGTGGAAACGGTCATCGAGCCGCGGCCGGGCTGGCGGCTGCTCGACCTCCGGGAGCTGTGGCGGTACCGCGAACTGTTCCTGATCCTGGCGTGGCGGGACGTGGCCGTCCGGTACAAGCAGACGGCCCTGGGCGTGGCGTGGGTGGTGTTGCAGCCGCTGGCGATGATGGCCGCGTTCAGCCTGTTCCTGGCGAAGGTCGGCGGGATCGCGGACCGCGTCGAGCACTACCCGCTGTTCGTGCTCGCCGGGCTACTCGCGTGGGGGTTCTTCAGCGGGGCGCTCACGGCCGCGGCCGGCAGCGTCATCGGCAACCAGGGGTTGGTGACGAAGGTGTACTTCCCGCGGCTCATCATCCCGGTTAGCGCGGCCGCGGTCGGCCTCGTGGACCTCGGCGTCGGGTGCGGGCTGCTGGCCCTGGCGATGCTGTACTTCGGCGTGCTGCCGGGGCTGGGCGTCTTACTGCTACCGGCCCTCGTGGCGTTGTTGGCGGTCGCCGCCCTCGGCGTCGGCATCTTGTTGGCAGCCCTGACGGTCGAATATCGGGACTTCCGGTACGTCGTGCCGTTCTGTATGCAGTTCTGGATGTTCGCGACGCCGATCATCTACATGCCGGCGGAAGCCCTCGGGCCGACCTCGCGGGCCGTCTTACCGCTGAACCCGGCCTACGGGCTGATCTTGAACTTCCGGAGTGCCGTGCTCGGCGGCCCGCTCGATTGGTACGCCCTGGGCATCTCCGGCGTCGTGGGGGCCGCGGTCTTTGCCGCCGGCGTGCTTTACTACCGTCGCGTCGAGCAGCATTTCGCCGACGCGATCTAACGGAACGATGTTCGGACGAGACATGGCCCTCGGCTTACTCTTTACGTACTTGATGGCTTACGGCGGAGCCGCCGTCGCGATCTTCTACCCGTTCGTGGGTCTCCTGATTTACATCAGTTTCGCGATCCTACGGCCCGGCGTGGGGCTGTGGTACTGGTCGGTGCCGCAAGGGAACTACAGTAAGGTCTTGGCCGTCAGCTTGCTCGTCGGGTGGGCCATCCGCGGGTGCGGGGATTGGCGGCTCGGGCGGGCCACGCCCGTCGTCGTCAGCCTCATCGGGTACTTGGCCTGGAACGTACTGTCCGCGACGCAAGCGGCCGTGCCGGCCGTGGCCTGGGATTGGGTCGAGGCCCAAGCGAAAGTCGTGATCCCGTGCGTCGTCGCGATTACCCTCATCGATTCCTACGAGCGGATTCGGCAACTCGCGTGGGTCATCCTGTTGAGCTACGGGTACGTGGCCTACGACCTGAACCTGAGTTACTTCTCCGGGTTTAACCGGCTCCACGAACTCGGCTTCGGCGGTGTGGACAACAACTGCAACGGGATCGCGTTCGTCACGATCATCGGCCTCGGCACCTTCCTCGCCTTAGGCGTCAACTGGTGGTGGGAAGCCGCCCTCGCCGGCGGGGCCGTCGCGTTGCTGGCCCACGCCGTCCTGTTCTCCTTCTCGCGGGGGGCGATGCTCGGCCTGATCCTCGTCGGCACGCTCTCGTTCGTCCTCGTCCCGAAGCGGCTGAAGCATTACGCCCTGTTCGCCGGTTGCCTGCTCGGGCTGGCGTTGACGACCGGCCCCGAGGTGGTCAAGCGGTTCGAGTCGGCGTTCGTCGGCGAGACGCAACGGGACTCGTCGGCCGAGAGCCGGCTCGACATGTGGGAGATCTGCATCCGCGAGGCGACGGCCAACCCGGTCCTGGGGTTGGGGCCGCACCACTTCCCGATCTACGCCCAGTCGTTCGGCCTGACCCCGTTCAAGGAGGCCCACACCACCTGGCTTCAGGTGGCCGCGGAGATCGGCGTCGTCGGGGCCGGGTTGCTACTGGCCTACTTCGTCATCCCGGTCGTCCTCCTCTGGCCCCTCACCCGCGCCGCCAACCCGGTCGGTGACCCGTTCGCGCGGGCGGTCGCCCGGATGGTGATCGCGGCCACCGTCGGGTTCGTATTCACCGCCCAGTTCGTCACCATCCCCGGCCTGGAAGCCCCGTACTTCGTCACCGTCTTGGGGGCCGGGGTTTTGAAGGTCGAGTCCGCCGGCCGCGCCGGCACCGGGTCCCAGACCGAGGTTCGCTTGCCATGAAGCCGGCCGTCCAGATCGAGGGCCTGTCCAAGCGGTACGTGCTCGGCACGCAGTCGCCCGGCGGGTACCGCACGCTCCGCGAGACGATCATGTCGAAGGCCGCCGCGTGGCGGTCCCCGCGGCCCGCGGCCGGGGCCGCCCCGAAGGAGTTCTGGGCGTTGAAGGACGTCTGCCTCGACATCCGGCCCGGCGAGGTCGTCGGGCTGATCGGCCGGAACGGGGCGGGCAAGAGTACGCTGCTGAAGGTTCTGTCGCGTATCACGGAGCCGACCAGCGGCCGGGCCGTCGTCCGCGGGCGGATGGGCAGCCTGTTAGAAGTCGGGACCGGGTTCCACCAGGAGCTGACCGGCCGGGAGAACATCTACCTCAACGGCTCGATCCTGGGGATGACGCGGCGAGAGATCAATCGGAAGTTCGACGAGATCGTCGCGTTCGCGGAAATCGACCAGTTCCTGGACACGCCGGTGAAGCGGTACTCGTCCGGCATGTACGTCCGGCTCGCGTTCGCGGTGGCGGCGCACCTCGACCTCGACACGCTACTGGTGGATGAGGTGTTGGCCGTCGGCGACGCCGAGTTCCAGAAGAAGTGCATGGCCAAGATGGGGAAGGTCGCCGAGGGCGGGCGGACGATCATTTTCGTGTCGCACAACCTGGGTCAGATCCACCGCCTGTGCAGCCGGGCGATCCACCTCCGCCGCGGCCAGGTCGTGGCGGACGGCCCGGTGGACGACGTGATCCCGGCCTACCTCCGGGACAACCAGTCCCAGGGCGGCCGCTGGGAGCGGCCGAAGAACGCGCCGCCGCCGGCGAAGCAAGTGGTCCTGACTCGCGCCGAGGTGATCGGGGCGAGCGGTGCCGTTACCGGAAGCGTACCGGCCGGCGAACCGTTCCGGATCGTCGTTGAGTATGACGTATTGCGGGCGACACCCAACTTCGATGTCTGGCTATTCCTGCGAAATCACGAAGGCTTGCCGGTGCTGTCAACTATGGACTGTGATTCCGCCGGATGGCCGGACAAAGTGCGGCCCGCGGGCCGGTATCGCTCGGTCTGCACGGTTCCCAGGAACTTGTTGTCACCCACAACATACGCCGTGTCTTTCCTGGCCCAAATCATCAACCAAGAGACGCTCGACGCCCAACACGATGCCCTGTCGTTTGACGTGACCGAGGCGGGATGTATCCGTACCAAGCGAAACGATCGCCGCGCCGGCGTCGTCTCGCCGATCTTTGATTGGAAGATCGAATCGATCGAACGCGGATAAGGGGCGGGGCTCCCAACAAGCGCGCCGGCCCTGACTGTTTGTCGAATGTATCCCGAAGTGCCCAGCTCTCGAAGACCTAACTCGTCCACCGACGTGGTCACCGTCTGAACATCAGCAACACGGAACCTGCCATGCGTGGCTTACTTTCGCAAGTCCAGTCGTTGTGGGCAAGACTACTCGGGCGGGGGCACGGCGGGTCGTTCCCAGGGTCGCCCGTGTACTGGGATCAGCGGTATCGAACGGGTGGCAACTCGGGCGAGGGGTCCTACGGACGGCTGGCTGAGTTCAAGGCCCAAGTACTGAATGGGTTGGTAGAGGAATTCGGGATCACCTCGCTTGTCGAGTTCGGGTGCGGAGACGGTCATCAACTGTCGCTCGGGAAGTACCCGCGGTACATCGGCCTGGACGTGTCGCCGGCCGCAGTCGTGGTGTCCAGCCAGCGGTTCCCGAACGACCCGACCAAGAGTTTCTTCCTGTTCGATCCGTTCTGCTTCGTGGACAACCACCACCTGTTCCAGTCGGACGTGGCACTGTCGATCGATGTGATTTACCACCTCGTCGAAGACGCCATCTTCGAGGCGTACATGGCGGCCCTGTTCGGGTCCGCCGGGCGGTACGTGATTGTTTACTCGACTGACCATGACGAGTACCCCACGGCTCACGTCCGCCACCGGCGGTTCACAGACTGGGTTGCTCGGAACCGCCCGGGGTGGAAGCTCGTCCGCCGCATCCCGAACGCCTACCCGCCGCCCCTCGCGGACGGCCAACCCACGTCGGCCGCCGACTTCTTCGTTTTCGCGGCCACCGCCTAACCCTCGTGAGGAACGCCCGTGTCCGGTCCGTCGTCCGTGCCGCTCCAGGTGGCCGTTTGTAGCAGCGACTACCTGCCGAGCATCGGCGGGGTGGCCGCTCACGTCCACGAACTCGCCCGCGGCCTGCAGAGGCTGGGGCACGTGGTTCGGGTCGTCGGGTTCACGCCGACCGGCTGGGGCGTGCAGGCCACCGAGCAGGACGGGGTGAAGGCGGTCAGGCTACCGCTTTCCGCAGGGCCGGGCGGCAAGGGCCGGTTCTGGCGGTTCCGCCGGTTCGCCAAAGACCTGCCGCGGCTGTGCGGGTTCGACACCGGCCCGTACGTCCTCCACGTCCACGACTGCGACTACGGGCACTACCTCGCCGAGTTCGCCGGTGGTCCTGTCACCCGGTTGTTCACCAACCACACGTCCGGGTTCCTCCAAGACATGGAAGAGGACGGTGTGCCGGAGGGTTGGGTCCGGCGGTTCGCCATGTACGACGGGGTGCTGGCCCCGAGCCAGGAACTGGCCGACGGCGTGATCCAATGCAAGGCCCCGGCGGATAAGGTCCGGTTCATTCCGAACGGGGTCGATGCCGACCGGTTCAAGCCCGACCCGGCCCTCCGCCAGCGGGTTCGGCAGGAACTGCGGATCCCGCAAAACGAGGTCGTCATCCTGTGCGCCCGGCGGTTCGTGGCGAAGAACGGCGTCATCGACTTCGCGCACGGGTTGCGGGAACTCGCCGCCGTCGCGGACCGGACGACCGTGCTGTTCGCCGGCAACCAGCCGCACACGACCGACACCTACGAGAAGGAGACCGCCGGCGCGATCAAGCGGTCCCCGCTCGGCCGGAAGGCCCGGTTCCTAGGGGCGGTGCCGAACGCCGAAATGCAGCGGCTGTACGCCGCCGCCGACCTCGGCGTCCTCCCGTCGCTCAAGGAGGCGACGAGCATCACCGGCCTGGAGTCGATGGCGTGCGGGCTGCCGCTGGTCGGGACGAACATCGGGGGGATTCCGGACTTGATCGCCCACGACGAAACCGGGCTCCTTGTCGAGTACGGGAACCCGCAGGCGTTCGGGGCGGCCGTCGCCCAGTTGGTCGCCGACCCCATTCGCCGGGAGCGGCTCGGCCGCCAAGCACGGCAGAAGGTTCTCGGGCAGTTCACCTGGGAGCGCGTGGCCGCCCGAACGACGGACTTCTACAGGGCCGCGCAACCCGTGCCGCCCGGCCACACCAACCCCCGACCGGCCCAGCCCCTGAACTCTAAGTTGGCAGGCGTTTCGTGAAGACCATTCTGTGCGTGATCGGCACCCGGCCCGAGGCCATCAAGATGGCCCCGGTCGTGCTGGAGGGCCGGCGGCGGGCGGGGTTGCGGGTCGTCCTGTGCTCCAGCGGGCAGCACCGCGACATGCTGCAACACGGCCTGGACCCGTTCGGATTGCGGCCCGACCTCGACCTCCAGGCCATGGCCGACGGGCAAGGGCTGGACGCCCTGACCGCCCGGCTGCTCACCCTGCTCAGCGGGTGCTTCCGGGAGTACCGGCCGGACGCCGTCCTCGTCCACGGGGACACGCAGACCTGCCTGGCCGCGGCGCAGGCCGCGTTCTGGCACCGCATCCCGGCCGGGCACGTCGAGGCCGGGCTGCGGAGCGGCGACCGGGACAACCCGTTCCCCGAGGAGATGAACCGCCGGCTCATCGACGTGCTGTGCGCGTGGCACTTCGCCCCGACCCCCGACTCGAAGGCCCACCTCCTCCGCGAGGGCGTCCCGGCCGCGAACGTCAAGGTCACCGGGAACACGGCCATCGACGCCGTCCTCCTCGCCGTCCGGAAGCTGTCCGACCGCGACCCCGGCTACGTCGGGTTCGACCCGGCCGTGCTCGCCGGCAAGCAGCTCGTGTTGGTGACGGGTCACCGCCGGGAGAATCACGGCGAGCACTTGGAGAGCCTCTGCCGGACGCTGCTGGGCATCGCCCGCGGCAACCCGGACGTGGCCGTCGTGTACCCGGTCCACCTGAACCCGAACGTGCAGCGGACGGTCAACGCCGTCCTCGGCAAGCAGGACCGCGTCTACCTGATCCCGCCGCAGTCCTACCTGCCGTTCATCGACCTGATGCACCGGAGCCGGGTCATCGTGACCGACTCCGGCGGCATTCAGGAAGAAGCCCCGTCACTCAACAAGACGGTTCTGGTCACCCGTCAGAACACGGAGCGGCCGGAGGTTCTGACGACCGGCCTCGTGCGGCTGGTGGGCAACGACGGGAACCACATCCGGGACGAGACGCTGGCCGCCCTCCGCGTCGAGCCGGCGGCCGTGGCCCCGCCGAACCCGTGTGGGGACGGCCGGGCCGCCGAACGAATCCTGGACTTTGTCGAGACCAAGTTGCTCGCCGCCGACCCCCGGAAACAGCTCGGGGAATTTGCTGCTGCAAATTCCGAGGACCGGGGATGAACGTCCTCTTCCTCACGGACAACCCGACGCTCGGCGGCACCATCCGCATCCTCCAGAGCTGGCTCCGGCTGGCCCCGAGTGAGGGCGTTCACCCGTGCGTCGTCACCCCGCCCGGTAGTAAGTTCCTCTCCTGGCTGGCCGCGTACGGCGTCCCCCACACCAGCAGCCCGATGACGTGGCCCAACCGCAAGTGGCCCGTCCCGGCCCTTTGGCAGGCGTGGCGGCTGGCACGGTGGGCACGGAAGCATCGGGTCGACGTGATCCACTGCAACGAGCACAACGTCTACCCGTTCGCCAGCCTCCTCCGCCGGTTCCTGCCCCGCCCGATGGTTTGCCACGTCCGGTACAAGGTCGAGCCGGGGTTCGCGACCTGGGCGTTCGGCGGCCGCAAGTGGCCGGACGCGCTGCTGTGGACCTCCGCCCAGCAGCGGGCCGACTGCGCCGACGCCATCCGCGGAGTCGTTCCCGAGGACCGGCAGGAGGTGTTGCCGCTCGGCCTCGACCTCGCGACGTTCGGGGTCAACGACACCCGAGCCGCGACCCGAACGGCGTGGGGGTTCGGTCCCGATGATCTGGTGATCGGCCAGGCGTGCGCCCTCCGGGCGCGGAAGCGAGTCGAGGAGTTCATCGACCTGGTCGCCGCCCTCGCCCGCGACAACCCCCGCGTCCGCGGGGTGCTGGCCGGCGACGCCATGCCCGGCGACGAGCCGTACCGTGAGAAGGTGCTCCAGCACATCGCGGCGTCCGGGTTGGGAAACCGGTTTCGGTGGCTCGGCAACCTGGACGACGTGGAGCCGTTCTACCACGGCATCGACCTGTTCGTGAGCACCAGCGAGTACGAGACGTTCGGGAACAGCGTGTGCGAGGCGATGGCCCTCGGCAAGCCGGTCGTCGGCTACCGCGGCGGGTCGGTCGCCGAAGTCGTCGGCGACACCGGGCGGATCGTCGAGAACGCGGACGTGCCGGCGCTGATCGCGGCCGCCCGCGAACTGATCGACCACCCTGCCCGGCTGGCGGCGCTGGGTGACACCGCCAAGCGGCGGGTGGCCGAGCGGTTCAACCCGGCCGTGAGCTTCCGCCGGTTGCGCGACTTGTACCGAACGCTCACCGCCCGGCCAGGCCCGGCCCCGCAAGTCCTCCTCGAATCGCATTCCTAAGGTTGGATCATGAGTTCATCGACCGCCGTGTTGGACCGCCCTTCCGCGACGACGCCCCGCGTCGCCCCCGCCCGCCCGCGGGACGGCCAGAAGGTCCGCATCGCCCTCGTCGGGGCCGGGGCCGCCACCCGCGAACTGCACATGCCGATCCTCGCCGGCCACCCCGGCGTCGAGATCGCCGCCGTGATCGACCGCGACCCGACCCGCGCCCGCGAGATCGCCGCCGCCTACGGCGTCCGCACCGTCCTCACGGACATGGCCGCCCTGACGCGGGACCTCGCCGACGCGGCGATCGTCTGCACCCCGCCGTTCCACCACGCCCCGGCCGCCATCGACCTCGCCGGCCGCGGGTTCCACGTCCTCGTCGAGAAGCCGATGGCGACCCGGCACGAGGACGCCGAGCGGATGGTCCGGGCGGCCGCCGACGCCGGGGTCGCGCTGTCCGTCAGCGTGTTCCGCCGGCTGTTCCCGGCCACCCGGCTGATGCGGGCACTGATCGACGCCGAGCTGTTGGGCGCGCCGCTGTCGTTCGACGCCGAGGACGGCGAGGTCTACAACTGGCCCACCGCCACCCTCGGGAACATGCGGAAGGACCTGGCCGGCGGCGGCGTGCTCATCGACTACGGGTCGCACACGTTCGACCGGCTGGTCGCCCTGTTCGACGGGCCGGGCGAGGTCCTCGACTACCGGGACAACGACCGCGGCGGGCAGGTCGAGTCCGACTGCGAGGTGCGGCTGCGGCTTCAGTACAAGGGCCGGCCGATCGACGGGCGGGTGGAACTGAGCCGCAGCCGGAACCTGCGGAACTCGTACCGCGTCCGGTGCGAGCGGGGCACGCTGGAACTCATGTCCGGCGAACGGACGAAGGTGCGGGTCATCCCGGACGGCGTCGCCGCCGTGGACCCGCAGACCGGCGAGCCGCGGGCGTTCGAGATGCACGCCGGGTGGGCCGGCGAGCCGGAACCGCATTCGTTCGAGGGGTTCCGCGTCCTACTCAACGACTGGCTGGACGCGATCCGGACCGGCGCGCCGCCGAAGCTCGACGGGGCGACCGTGCTGCCGTCGCTGAAGATCATCTCCGACTGCTACGCCCGGACCGCGAACCGGCTGCCGGAGCCGTGGGTCGAGGAGGGGCTGACGCCCGCGGCCGGCGTCCACACCGGGACCGGGAAGCCGAAGCGGGTGCTCATCACCGGCGCGACCGGGTTCATTGGCGGGCGGCTGGCCGAGGTCCTCGCCCTCCGCGACGGGTGGCAGGTGCGGGCGCTGGTCCACAACCCCGGTCGCGCGAGCCGCCTCTGCCGGCTGCCCGTCGAGATGGTGGTCGGCGAACTCAACGGCACGACGGACGCCGCGAAGTTCGTCGAGGGGTGCGACGCCGTCGTCCACTGCGCCATCGGCACGAGTTGGGGGAACCGAAAGGAAATCTTCGACGTGACGGTCGGCGGGACGAAGCGGCTGGCCGACGCCGCGCTCGCGGCCGGGGTCGGGCGGTTCGTCCACGTCAGCACGTTCGCCGTCCACGACCTGTCCCGGCCGGGCGTGATCGACGACACCACCCCGCCGGCCCCGCCGCCGGGTAACGACTACGCCGAGAGCAAGGCCGAGGCCGACCGGGAAATCCAGTCGGCCATCGGCCGCGGGCTGTGCGCCACCACCCTGCGGCTGGCGAACGTGTACGGCCCGAACTCGACCATCTTCACCACCCGTCCGCTCACCCACTTGATGGACGGGTCGCTAGTCCTGGCCGGCCCGGCCGCGAGCATCCCGTGCAGCACCGTGTACGTGGACACGGTCGTCGAGGCGATGGTCCGGGCGCTGGCCGCCCCGGCCGACCGGGTGAAGGGGGAGCTGTTCACGATCAGCGAGGGGGACGACCTGACCTGGGCGGACTTCTACGGGTTCTTCGCCAACGCCGCCGGCCGGCCGCTGCGGTTCGTCTCGGACGAGGAGTTCGCCCGGCTCAACCCGCCGGCCCGCCGCAACCCGTTCGGGTGGGCGCTGACGCCGTTCCGGGAGTTCGGCCGGGTCGTGACTTCTCCGGAGATGTGGGGACTGACCAAGCGGGTGCTGAAGGCGGAACCGATTTACTCCGCCGGGAAGGCGACGCTGGAGGCCGTGCCGCCGCTGAAGCGGGTGGTCACGAAGGCGTTGGGCATCGACACCCCGTTCGTGTACCAGCCGGAGCCGGTAGCCGCGGCCGAGGACTTCCTGTTCGACCTCACGCGGGTCGAGGTCCGGCGGACGAAGGCCGAGCAGGTCCTCGGCCTCCGGTCGCCGGTGTCGCGGGACCGGGCGCTGGCCCTGACGCTGGCGTGGGCGCGGGCCGCCCGCGTCCTCCCGACCGGGGCGCAGGCATGACCCCGACGGATCGCCCGCTGAAGGTCTGCTTCGCGACGTGGGCCCCGTTCGTCGGCGGGGCGGAAGTCGCCGCGGAACGGACGGCCCTCGGACTGACGGCCGCCGGCCAAGACGTGTTCATGCTCGTCGCCCAGGCCGGGCCGGTCCTCGACCGCTACCGCAAGGCCGGGCTGCGGTGCGTCGTCGCCCGGATGCGGTTCACCGGGAAGTGGGACTACCCGCTGTACTGGCTCGCCCGCCGGCGGCTGATCCGGATTCTGACGGACGAGAAGCCGGACCTGATCCACGGCAACGACCTGCCGACGCACGCCATGGTCGCGGACGCGGCCCGGCGGGTCGGGCTGCCGCGGGTCTGCCACCACCGGTTCCCGTTCCCCGGCACCGCCATCGACTGGATGAACAAGTTCGGGGCCGAGCGGCACGTGTTCGTGTCGCGGGCGCTCATGGACGAGATGTGCGCCGCGTCCCCGACCCTCGCCGCGTCCGCCCGCGGCGTCCTGTACGACGGCCTCCCGCTGTCGCCCGTCCCGACCGCGGCCGACCGGCTGACCGTCCGCCGCCAGCTCGGGTTGCCGGCGGACAAAGTCATCGTCCTCTTCGCCGGGCAGATCATCGAGCGGAAGGGCGTCGCCGACCTGATCCGGGCGTGGGGCCTGTTGCCGGCCGCCGCCCGCGCGGCGGCGGAGTTGGTGATCGTCGGCGACGACCTCGCCGGGAACGGGGCGTACCGGGCGGAAATGGAAAAACTGGCCGCGGCCGAGAGCTGCCCGGCGAAGTTCGTCGGGTTCCAGAAGAACGTGGCCGACTGGCTGACCGCGGCCGATGTCGCCGTCGTCCCGTCGCACGTCGAGCCGCTCGGCAACGCGACGCTGGAGGCGATGGCCCTCGGCCTGCCGGTCATCGGCGGGGACGTGGGCGGCATCCCGGAGATGGTCGCGGCCGAACGAACTGGCCTGCTCGTCCCGCCGAAGTCGCCGCCCCAACTGGCCGCGGCGCTCGCCCGGCTGATCGCGAACCCGGCGGAGCGGGCGGCGTTCGGCGCGGCCGGGGCGGCCCGCTGCCGGGACCTGTTCGCGCTCGAGCCGCACGCCCGGAACGTGATCGAAACCTACCGCCAACTCGTCCCCGGACGCCCCTCGACGCCCGCATGATCCTCCTCGTCACGGACATCTTCCCTCCCACCCGCGGCGGGAGCGGCCGCTGGTTCTGGGAGCTGTACCGGCGGCTCCCGGCGGGTTCGGTCCACGTCGCGGCCCACGACACGCCGGACGCGGCCGCGTTCGACCGCACCCACGAGTTACCTATCACCCGCGTGCCCCTGCGGTTCACGAACTGGGGCGTGGTCGGCCCCCGCGGCGTCAAGACTTACGTTCGGACGGCCCGCGCGGTGGGCCGAGTCGTCCGGGCCACCCGCCCCTCTGTCATGCATTGCGCCCGGTGCGTGCCGGAGGGGTTCGTCGCCCGGATGCTCCGGGCCGTCGGCGGGCCGCCGTATTGGCTGTACGTCCACGGGGAGGAACTCACGATCGCCCAGGCCAGCCGGCAGGTCCGGTGGATGGCCCGGCGGAGCTTCGCCGGGGCCGCCCACGTGATCGCGAACAGCCGCAACACGCGGGACATGCTGCTGGCCGACTGGCAGGTCCCCGCGGACCGCATCACCGTCCTCCACCCCGGCGTGGATGCGACCGCGTTCACCCCGGCCCCGCGGGACCGGGCCGTCCGCGACCGCCTCGGCTGGGGCGACCGGCCGGTCGTGCTGACGGTCGGGGCGCTGTCCGAGCGGAAGGGCCAGGACACGATGATCCGCGCCCTGCCGGCCGTCCGGCGGGCCTTCCCCGGCGTGCTGTACGCGGTGTGCGGGGAGGGGTGGGAGCTGGCCCGGCTCCAACGGCTAGCGGACGAGTTGAACGTCCGCGACGCGGTCCAGTTCCGCGGCCCGCCGGCGGACCGCGAACTCGTCGAGTGCTACCAGCAGTGCGACGTGTTCGCGCTAGCGAACCGCCGGGCCGGGTGCGACGTGGAAGGGTTCGGGATCGTCCTGTTGGAAGCCCAGGCGTGCGGAAAGCCGGTCATCGCCGGCCAGTCCGGCGGGACGGCTGAGACGATGACTACCGACACCGGCGTCGTGATCGACTGCACCACCCCGGACCGGCTGGCCGAGGTCGTGATCGCGTGGCTGGGTGACCCCGCCGGCCGCGACCGGATGGGGCGGCGGGGCCGCGAGTGGGTCGTGAACAACTTCGACTGGTCGGCCCTCGTCCCGCAAGCGGCCAAGCTGTTCGGCCTTCCCGCGGGTTAATGTTCGATCGATTCGTCTGGACCGATTTGACCGGTTTTCAAACCGCATGACCATTACTTACCCGAGCAAGACGCCCGCAATTTACCACGAGGAGTCGGAGGCGCTGACCGTGGCCGTGCGGCTCCGGACGGCGGACCCGGCCGTCCGCCGCGGGGAACCGGTAACGTGGGGGTTGCCCTGGCCCCGCGGGGCGGTTCGATCCGTGGACCAATTCCGGTTCCTCGGCCCGGACGGCCAACCGGGACCGCTACAAGCAGCCGTGCTAGACCGGTGGTCGGACGGGAGCGTCCGGTGGTGCTTGTTCGACTTCCTCGCGACGACCGGGGACGGGGACGCCCGGATCGAGGTCCGGTCCGGCCGGGCCGTGGACTCGCCGCCGCTCGACGACCGCCCGTCTGCCGGACCCGTCGCCGCCGTGGCCGGCGGGTTACGGGTGGAAGTCGGCGGCACAACACTCGTGACGGCGCGGTCGGCCGCCGGTCCGGTGGCGGAAGTCCTCCTCCGCGGGGCGTTGGGCGACGGCCGCCCGTTCCACCCCCGCTTCGAGGCGAAGGCTCTTGAAAGCGGTCCCGTGCGCACCCGCATCGGGTTCACGTCGGCCGACCTGCCCGACGGGTTGACGGCCTTCGGACACATCGACTTCTTCCCATCCACGCCCGTGGTCCGGGTCCAGTTGACCCTGCGAAACACCCGCGCGGCCGGCCACCCCGGCGGCAACTGGGACCTGGGCGGGGCAGGCTCGACGGACCTCCGCGACCTCACCGTCGCGGCCCGGTTCCTGACGGCGTCCGGCCCGGCGGTCGTGAGCTGCTCCGCGGAGCGCGGGCAGCCGGCCCGCGCGTACCCGGCCGGCATCGAACTATACCAGGACTCCAGCGGCGGGGAGAACTGGAAGCACCACACACACCTGAACCGGGACCGGGTCGTGCCGCACCGGTTCCGCGGGTACCAAGTGACGGCCGACGGGACCACGGTGGCCGGCTTACGGGCCACGCCCGTGGTGACGGTCGCGCGGGGCGGCCGCACCCTGGGCGTGACCATGCCGTACTTCTGGGAGAACTTCCCGAAAGCGGTCGCGGCCGATTCCGACGGGTGGGCGTTGGGGTTGTTCCCCCGTCAATCCACCGCGCCGTACGAACTGCAAGGCGGGGAACAGAAGACGCACGTCTTTTACGTCGCGCTAGACCGGGACGAGGTGACCGACGACCCGCTCGCGTGGGCGCGAACCCCGACGCTCGCGCATGCCGACCCGGAATGGTACGCGGCCGCCGAGGCCGTCCCGTACCTGACGCCGGCCGCCGCGGACCAGAACACGGCCTACAAGCGACTCGTCGATCAGGCGATCGAGGGACCGGACACGTTCTTCGCCAAGCGAGAGGTCATCGACGAGTACGGGTGGCGGAACTTCGGGGACGTGTACGCCGACCACGAGGCCGTCCGCCACGACGGGCCGGAAGCCCTTGTCTCGCATTACAACAACCAGTTCGACGTGGTTCGCGGGTGCGCGGTGCAGTTCCTCCGGTCGTCCGACCCGCGGTGGTGGGACCTGCTCGTCCCGGCCGCGGACCACACCTGCGACGTGGACATCTACCACACCACCGGGGACAAGGCGGCGTACAACGGCGGGCTATTCTGGTGTACGGCCCACTACTCGGACGCGGACACCGGCACCCACCGGACCTACCCGCGGTCGCTCCGCCGGTCGAACGACCCCGGCCTGGACGGGGCCAGCGGCGGGCCGAGCGCGTCCCACGTCTACGCCCAGGGACTGATGCTCGCCCACTTCCTGACCGGCAATCCGCTCTACCGGGAGGCGGCGACCGGGCTGGCTTGGTTCGTCCACCGGCTCGATAAGCCGCAGGCCCGGTTCCGACTCCTGGCGAACATCCCCTCGGGGTTGTTAACGGAGTCCCGGGCCGGGTACCACGGCCCCGGCCGGGCGACCGCGAACGCGATCCTCGCGTTGGTCGTCGGCCACCGACTGACCGGCGATCGGCGGCTGCTCGACAAGGCCGAGGAGTTGATCCGGCGGGTGGCCCACCCGTGGCAGGACCTGGACGCCCTCGACCTGCTGAACGCCGAGCATCGGTGGTTCTACACCATGCACCTCCAGGCGGTCGGCGAGTACCTCGACCACAAGGCCGAGTTGGGCGAGACAGACCGGGGGTACGCCCACGCCCGGCAGACGCTGCTGCACTACGCGGCGTGGATGGCCGCGAACGAGCGGCTGGTGCTGGACCGCCCGGCCGCGGTCCAGTTCCCGACTGAGACCTGGGCCGCCCAAGACATGCGAAAGGTTGAAGTCTTTCAGTACGCGGTGAAGCACACGACCGGGCGGGACCGGGCGGCACTCCTCGAACGGGCGGAATGGTTCTTCGCCCACGTCGTGCGGACCCTCGGTGAGTTCCGAACCCGGTCCCTCTGCCGGCCCGTGGTATTGATGTTGAACTTCGGCTGGTCGCGGACGTGGTGGCAAGCCAACCCCGGCGAGGCCGCCCCGCCCCCGGCGGTGTCCGTCACTCGGGCCGAGGTTCCGGACGACTGGTCCCTGCCGACCTCCCAGAAGGCGATCGCCATCCGCCGGGCCAAGCGTCTGGCGGTCGTCACCGGCCTGGCGGCGGCCGCGGCGGTGGTCGGAATCATCACTCGTTGACCCTTACTCTTGCCGCAATTGCCCTCACCTTCCCGTCGAAGTTCAACATCCCGAACGAACGACACGTCGGCCACTCCCAGAATCGCCGGTTCATCACCAATCCTGTCAGGCAATCCCGCACACGCCGCCTCCCGCAACTCCCGACAGATCAAAAACACGCCTCCCGACTGGTGTGGCACGTCATCAACTTTAATTTAACACCGTAGTTCCAAGTTTCGGCGACCCGACCCCCGACCGCGGCGGCGGACGCCTCCCCGAAGCAGGTGCGGCCCACCCCCACGGGCGGCGTAACCCACGGGGACGGAGTCCGTAAACCTCGACCCAACAGTCGGTTCCGACGAACGCTTGGACGGCGACGACATCCCCAGACCGCGTCCCCGACCGACGCCGTAACCCTCGCCCCGCCCTCCGCTTTTCCCCCCTGAGACCTACCAGATGTGCGGGATCGCCGGTGTTTTCTTCGCGAACAGCGCCCAAGTTCCGGATAACGCCGCCCTGCGGGCCATGAGCGAGGCCATCGTGTCCCGCGGGCCGGACGGCGAGGGCCTCCGGGCCGAGGCCGGCGTCGGCCTCATCCACCGCCGCCTGTCCATCATCGACATCGGCGGCGGCGCGCAGCCGATGGGCAACGAGGACGGCTCCGTTCAGGTCGTCTTCAACGGCGAAATCTACAACTACGAAAAGCTCAAGGCCGAACTCGAAGCCGCCGGGCACACGTTCAAGTCCCGCAGCGACACCGAGGTCCTCGTCCACCTGTACGAGGACCGCGGCGAGAAGATGGTCGAGCACCTCCGCGGCATGTTCGCGTTCGCCATCTGGGACCGCCGCCGCCGGCGGATGCTGCTCGCCCGCGACCGGATCGGCATCAAGCCGCTGTACATCTACCGCGACGGCGAGAAACTCCTGTTCGCGTCCGAGCCGAAGGCCATCCTCGCGTATCCCGGCTTCCGGCCGGAGATCGACCACGCCGCCCTCGAAGACTTCCTCACCTACGGCAACGTGCCGGGGCCGCGGTCGATCTTCAAGGGCGTCACGAAGCTGCAGCCCGGCCACACGCTGCTGCTCGAACCGGGCCGGCTGGAGTCGGCCCCGCGGTCGTACTGGCGGCTGAAGTTCGAGCCGGACGAGAAGCTGACGAGCGAGGAGTGGGTCGAGGCGATCCAGGCGAAGTTCGACGAGACGGTGAAGGCGCACATGATCGCCGACGTGCCGGTCGGGGCGTTCCTGTCCGGCGGCATCGACTCGAGCGCCGTCATCGCCGCCGCCAGCCGGCAGTACCACGGCCAACTGCGGACGTACTCGATCGGGTTCAAGGAGCACGGGTTCAGCGAGCTACCCTACGCCCGCGCCGTGGCCGAGAGCTTCGGCACGGCCCACAGCGAGCGGGTGCTCATCCCGGACTCCGGCCGGGTGCTCGACGGGCTGACGCAGTGCTTCGACGAGCCGTTCGCCGACCCGGCGGCCGTGCCGACGTTCCTGCTCGCCCGCACCGCCGCCCGCGACGTGAAGGTCGTCCTCACCGGCGACGGCGGGGACGAGGCGTTCGGCGGGTACTCGCGGTACGCCCACGACCTCCGCGAATCGGCCGTCCGGCACATGTTGCCGAAGTGGTTCCGCCAGGGCGTCGTCGGCCCCATCGCGAGCATCTGGCCGCAGACGGCGTGGCTGCCCCGGCCGCTGCGGTTGAAGTGGGCGTTGACGCACCTGTCGATGGACCCGGCGGCGGCGCACGCGAACTCGATCTCGCTCTGCCGCCAGCCGCTCCGCCGCAGCCTGATGGCCCCGGACGTGGTCGCCCGGCTGGTCGGGTACGACCCCGGCCTGACGGTCCGGCTGGCGCACCAGGGGACGTGCCCGAACGACCCGCTCGCCGGGATGCTGGCGGCGGACGTGAGCACGGTCCTGCCGGACGACTTCCTGGTGAAGGTGGACCGGGCGACGATGGCCGCCGGCGTCGAGGCCCGGCCGCCGCTGCTCGACCACGAGCTGTTGGAACTCGCCGCCCGCGTGCCGTCGCGGTTCAAGGTGCGGAACGGCGAGACGAAGTGGATCTTCAAGCAGGTGGCCCGGCGGTCGCTGTCGAGCGACGTGATCGACCGGCCGAAGCACGGGTTCGAGGTCCCGGTCGGCGAGTGGCTGAAGGGGCCGCTGCGGGACCGGTTCACGGACATCGTGCTGGCCCCGAACGGGGCGGTTAGCTCGTTGTTGGACCGCCGCGAGGTGGCGAAATTGTTCGCCCGCCACCAGCGCGGGGCACGGGGCCTCGGGAAGATTCTGTGGTCCCTGCTCATCCTCGGCGACTGGGCCGAGCGCTACCTGACGGCGAACTCGCCGTACACGCCCCCGCCGTTCACCCCGACCATCACCCCGGCCTGCGCCGTTTGAGGACTGGTACCATGCCCACGCTCCAGGAATTGACCGCCCCGGCCGTCGTCGTCCGCGAGGCCCCGCCCGCCCCGCGGCGGTCGGCCCTCGGCGTGCTCAAGGACTACGCGTCCATCGCCCGGCCGGACCACTGGTTCAAGAACGTGTTCATGGCGCTCGGCGTCCTGCTCGCGTTCTTCTACTACCCGCAGTTGTTCACCGTCGCCGCGCTGGCGAGCATCGCCCTGGCCGTGGCCGCGACGTGCCTGATCGCGTCGAGCAACTACACGATCAACGAAATCCTGGACGCCCCGCGGGACCGGCTGCACCCGAGCAAGCAGAACCGCCCGGCCGCGGACGGCCGCATCTGGCTGCCCGCCGGGTACGCCCAGTGGATCCTCCTCGGCGTGGCCGGCCTCGGCCTCGCGAGCCTCATCAACATGCCGTTCTTCTGGACCGGGCTGTCGCTCTTGGTGATGGGCCTCGTCTACAACATCCCGCCGGTGCGGACGAAAGAGCTGCCGTACATCGACGTGCTGAGCGAGTCGGTGAACAACCCGATCCGGCTGTTGCTCGGGTGGTTCGCGGTGACGGCCGGGGAGGTCCCGCCGGTGTCGCTTTTGATCGCGTACTGGATGATCGGGGCGTTCTTCATGGGGGCGAAGCGGTTCGCCGAGTACCGGTACATCGGGGACAAGGAGCGGGCGGCGGCGTACCGGAACTCGTTCCGGTACTACGACGAGAACAAGCTGCTCGTCAGCCTGTTCGGGTACGTGGCGATGTTCGCCCTGTTCCTCGGGGTGTTCATCATCCGCTACCACCTGGAGCTGATGCTCATGACCCCGCTGGTGGCCGGGTTCGTGTGCTTCTACATGTACGTCGCCCTGAAGCCGGACAGCGCGGCCCAGAACCCGGAGAAGCTGTACAAGGAGCGGGGGCTGATGGTGTTCCTGGCGGTGTGCGTGGTGGCGTTCTTCGCGCTGATGTTCGTCCACATCCCCGGCCTGTACCAGTTCTTCAACGTCCAGCCGTCGCCGGTGAACCCGCTGTGGAAGATCTGACCCGGTCCGTCCGGAAACCTCCCCCTAACCGAGCGGGTGACAGTCGCATGGGCCTGGTAGACCCGACCGCTTATACGCCCTACGCGGTGACGGTCGATACCGAAGAAGAATGGGATTGGGACGGCGCGTACCCGACCGAGCGGCCGGGCGTGGAGAACATCGCCCGCCTGCCCGAATTGCAAGCGGTGTGCGCCCGGCACGGGGCGTCGGTGACGTACTTCGTGAACTACGCCGTGCTGGCCGACCCGGTGGCGCGGGCCGTGGTGCTCGACCTGGCCGCGCGACCGGGGGTGGAGATTGGGATGCACATCCACCCGTGGAACACGCCGCCGCTCACCGGGTCGGGCCCCGTGCGGCCGCGGGACACGTTCCTGCACAACCTGCCGCCGGCGGAGGCCCGCGCGAAGTTGGAGGCCGTGTACGACCTGTTCGCCCGGCACGGGTTGCGGCCGACGAGCTTCCGCGGCGGGCGGTACTCGACCGGCCCGGCGATTCAGGACTTCCTGCGGGACAAGGGGGTCGTCGCGGACGCCTCGATTCTCCCGTTCAGTTCCTGGCCGGACGACGGCGCGCCGGACTACCGGCACCGGCGGCTCGACCCCCGGCGACTCCCGCCGCGGCGGCCCGGCGACCCGCCGCTGTGGGAAATCCCGCTGACCCTGGCGTACTCCCGCCGGCCGTTCGGGTTCTGGCACCGGGTCCACGAACTCGTGGCCCACTCGCCGCTGCGGCACCTCCGGCTGATCGGCGTGCTGGACCGACTGGGCGTCGTGCGGAAGTCCTGGCTGAACGTCGAGACACCGCTCGGCCAGCGGCCGGCCCGGTTCCTCCGATCCCTCCGCCGGGCCCGCCCGCGGACGATCGACATTTGCTTGCACAGTTCCTCCCTGATCGCCGGGGGGAACACGTTCACCCGCACGCCGGCCGACCGGGCACGGGTGCTGGCCAACCTCGACGAAGCACTCGGCTGTCTCGCCCAGTGGCCGGAATTCCGACCGGCGACCGTGACCGAAATCGCCACTCTCCTGGAAGAACATCATGCGCGTTCTCGGAATTAGCCCGTTGGACAAGGACTCGACCGTTTCCTTCATGGAAGACGGGCGGGTGGTCTTCGCCTGCGGCGAGGAGCGGTTGTCCCGCGTCAAGTTGCAAGACGGGTTCCCGTACCGCGCCCTCGACCTGGGGCTGAAGCGGACCGGGTGGGACCCGGCGTCCATCGACGCGGTCGCGTATGCGTTCTTCGACGCCGCCGAGGAAGCACGGCTGATGCGGGCGGCCCAGGCGGCGGACGCCGACGCCCATTCCGCGGGATGCACGGCCCCGTCCCTCCGGGCGCTCGGCCGGGCCGAGTCGGGGTACGCCCTCGACCGCACGGTCCGCATTCACGGGCTGACGACCGAAGCGTCCGAGTTCATGCCCCGGAAGGCGTGGTGGAAGAGGCTGGCGTACCGGACGACCGCCCGCGTGCCGCGACTGGACTGGGCGGCCCACCGCCGGGAGTTCCGGGCGTGGGTGGCGGCGGCCGCGGCCGACCACGAGCGGTGGAACCGTGAGTTGGACGCCGGGTTGGCCAAGTACGGCCTGACCGGCAAGCTGCGGCGGTTCCACCACCACGACACGCACGCGGCGAACAGCTTCTATGCGTCCGCGTACGAGTCGGCCCTGGTCGTCACGCTGGACGGGTACGGGTCCGGGTGCTGCGGCGGGGTGTACGTCGGAGACGCCCAGGGCCTCCGGCCGCTGCACCGGTTCGCGTTCCCGAACTCGCTGGGCCACTTCTACGAGCAGGTGACCAGCGGGCTGGGGTTCAAGCCGAGCCGCCACGAGGGGAAGATCGTCGGGCTGGCGGCCTACGGCAACCCGGAGCACCTGCGAGCCGTGTTGCGGGAGCGGTTCGAGTGCAAGGACGGGGACATCAAGATTCGGGCCGGGTTGAACGCCCTGTTCTGCCGGGCCTTGGCCGGCCGGTTCGCCAAGCGGGACATCGCCGCCGCCTACCAGCGGGTGCTCGAGGAGGTGACAGCCGAGACGATCGCGTACTGGCTGAAGCGGACGGGGATGACCCGCGTGGTCATGTCCGGCGGGGTCAACGCGAACGTGAAGCTCAACCAGCGGGTGAAGGAGCTGCCGGGCGTCGAGGGGGTGTTCATCTACCCGAACATGGGGGACGGCGGGTGCGGCACCGGGGCCGCCATGCTTGTGTTCGGGCACGACAAGGTCGCCCGCGGGCCGCTGGAGAACGTGTACTACGGCCCGGACTACTCGGACGCCGATATCCGGAAGGCCCTGGACGCGGCCGGTCTCAAGTACGAGCGGCACGACGACGTGGAGGACCAGGTCGGCGAGTTGCTCGCCCAGAACGCCATCGTCGGCCGGTTCGCGGGGCGGATGGAGTACGGCCCGCGGGCGCTGGGGAACCGGTCCGTGCTGTACCCTGCCACGGAGCCGGAAGTCAACCAGTGGCTCAACCAGCAGCTCGGCCGGACGGAGTTCATGCCGTTCGCCCCGGCGGCGCTGGCCGAGGCCGGGCCGGAACTGTTCAAGAATCTCGCCGGGGCCGAGAAGGCGGCCGAGTTCATGACCGTCACATTCGACTGCACGGAGAAGATGAAGCGGCTCTGCCCGGCCGCCGTCCACGTGGACGGCACGGCCCGGCCGCAGCTGGTCAGCGAGCGGACGAACGCGAGCTTCTACCGCATTCTGAAGGCGTACGAGGCCCGGACAGGGATCCCGGTCGTCATCAACACGAGCTTCAACATGCACGAGGAGCCGATCATCTGCTCGCCGGAGGACGCGGTCCGGGCCTTCCTGCTCGGGAACATCGACTACCTGGCGATCGGGCCGTTCCTGGTGCCGCACCCGAAGCTGTCGGAAAACATCGCCCGGCGGGAGAAAGCCGGCCCGCCCCGGTCCCGCGAACGGCTCGCGCACGCGGCTCCCGCCCTGTAACTCCCATGAGCGACATGCCAACACCCGCGCCCTTCTGGCCGCGACCGCTCCTAACTATCCTCGCCGCAGGGTTCGCCCTCCGGCTGGTGTTGTGGGTCGGCTTCGTCGGCGTCGAACCGCGGATCGCGGACGAGAAGGACTACGTCGAACTGGGCCGGCAGATCGCCGTCACCGGCGAGTACGCGTACCGCCCCGGCGTTCCCACCTCCCTCCGCCCGCCGCTGTACCCGGCGATGATCGCAGCCGTGTACGCAGTCGCCGGGGTGGACAACTTCTCGGCCGTCCGGCTGACCCAGGCGGTCCTCAGCCTGGGAATTTGCGTCCTGATGTACAACCTGGGCCGGCTCGTGTACGGCCCGCGGGCAGGCCTCTGGGCGGCCGGGCTGTTCGCGTTCTACCCGACGTTCCTGGGGTACAACAACCTGATCCTGACGGAGGTGCTGTTCACCTTCTGGACCGTCGCGGGCGCGCTGGCGACGGTCTGGGCCTTACGGCGGGACGACCCCCGCGGCCTGGTGGCCGCCGGCGTTTTGCTCGCCCTGGGCGCGCTGACGCGGAGCATCCTGTACCCGTTCGCGCCGATCCTCGGCCTGTTCTTGCTCGTTACCTGGAGGGGGGGCGCGGCCCGGCGGGCGTTGGCCGTGCTCGCGTTCGCCGTCCCGTTCGCCGCCGTCTTGACCCCCTGGGCGGTCCGCAACACCCGCGTCCATCAGGTGTTCATCCCGGTCGATTGCATGGGCGGGCGGAACTTCATGATGGGCAACTACGAACACACCCCGATGTACCGGTCGTGGGACGCGATCTCGATCACCGGCGACCGGGAGTGGATCGCCGTGCTGAAGGCCCGGCACCCTGGGGAATGGACGGCCACGACGCAAGGGCAGGTCGATCAGCTCGCGATGAAGCAAGCGGTACGGTTCATCTTTGAACAACCCGGACTGACGGCCCGCCGGGACGCGATTAAATTCTTCGACTTCTGGGGTCTCGATCGGGAGCTTATCGCGGCGACGAAGCTCGGCCACTTCGGCCCCGTCCCGCTCCCCGCCCTGTGCGCCCTCGCCGTCGCGGTGTGTGGCAGTTACGTGTTCGTCCTGTTCGCCGGGGCGTTCGGGGCGGCCACCCGCCCGCCGACCGACGGCCGCGTTCACGCCTTCGTCCTCCTGCTCATCGCGTTCGTGTGCGGCGTTCACACGCTGGTGTTCGCCCACTCCCGGTACCACGTGCCGGTCATGCCGTTCGTGATGCTCTACGCCGCGGCCGCACTCACGATGCCGCCGGCCACCGGCCCGCGATACCGCGCCGGTCGGTGGCTGGCGGTCGGATTCTGTGTGCTGATCGCCTTCGGGTGGTGCTGGAATTTGCTCGCGGGGGACTGGAATAAAGTGTTCACCGCCCTCGGTCTCTCGAACTAACCCCGACCCGGACCATGACCCCATCGCCCGCTACCGCCGTGGCCGTGTTCGACCTGGACGGCACGCTCGTCCGCGGGGACAGCTTCCTGCCGTTCGTCGTCGGGTACGCCCGCGCCTCCCGCCGCGTCCGGCCGCTCGTCACCCTCCCCGTCTGGGTCGGGCTGTACGCCGCCCGGATCATCCCGGACCACCGCGCGAAGCAGAACGTCCTCGTCTCCACGTTCCGCGGCCAGCCCCGCGCGGCCGTCGCCGAACACGCGGATCGGTTCGTCGAGGCGTGGATTCGGCCCCGGTTGCACGCCCCCGTGTTCGAGCGGTTGACCGAGCACCTGACGGCCGGCCATCGCGTCATCTTGTTGTCCGCCAGCCCGGACCTGTACGTCGAGGCGGTCGGCCGGGCGCTCGGAATAAACGAGGTCCTCTGCACCCGCGTCCGCGGCACGGCCGACGCCTGGGACGGGGCGCTCGACGGCCCGAACTGCAAGGGCGACGAGAAACTCGCCCGCCTCCGCGGCCACCTCGGGGCCGCCGACTGGCCGGCGGAATCGTTCGCCTACGGCGACTCGAAATCCGACCTGCCGGTCCTCCGGTGGGCGACGCACGGCTTCCTCGTGAACAAGCGGGGCGAACTGTCCCGCGTGACCCCGCGACCGACTGTTACCGCTTAGGATTGTTTCCCATGCCCGGAATCACCGGCCTCGTCGGAACGACGTGCGACACGGAACTGCTGCCGCGGATGCTCGGCCGGATGCGGCACCATTCGTGGTACCAGCAGGACGCCTGGACCAGCGACGACGGCGCGGCCGCCCTCGGCCGCGTCAGCCTCGGGTACGTCAACGCCGCCCCGCAACCGGCCGCCAACGAGGACGGCACGAAGCGGGCGCTGTTGGAAGGTGAAATCTACGACTACGCCACGCTCCGGGCGGAACTCGAGGCCCAGGGCCACCGGTTCCGCACCGACGGCCACGCGGAGTTGCTGCTGCACGGGTGGGAACAATCCGGCGTCGCGTTCGTCCGCCGATTGAACGGGTGCTTCGCCGCCGCCGTCTGGGACGCCGCCGCCGGCACGCTGACGCTGCTCAACGACCGCTTCGGCATGCGGCCGCTTTACTACTCGCACTCGGCCGGGAAGCTCCTGTTCGGGTCCGAGGCGAAGTCGATCCTCGCGGACGGCGACCTGTCGCGGGCCATCGACCCCCGCGGCCTCGCCGAGTTCTTCACGTTCGGCCAGTACCTCGGCGACACCACGTCGTTCTCCGCGATCCGCCTGCTGCCCGCCGCCGGCGTGCTGACGTACTCCACGGCCGACGACCGCCTCGGCCTCACCCGGTACGCCCGGCTCGGCGAGACGTGGAAACTCGGCTCCGCGTCCACGACCGACGCCCTCGACCGGATCGACGACGCCTTCGCGAAGTCCGTCGCCCGCTGCACCACCGGCGCGCCGGGCCTCGGCCTGTCGCTGTCCGGCGGCCTCGACGCCCGCACCGTCCTCGGCCTCATCGACCCGGCGCAGCCGGTCACGACCGTCTGCCTGGGGATGGAGGGCAGCATCGACGTGAAGTGCGCCGCGGAGCTGGCCCGGATCACGAACCGGCCGCACCACATGCACACGCTCGGGACGAAGTTCCTCGACCAGTTCGAGCGGCACATGCGGGACATGGTCCACCTCACGGACGGCCAGTACCTGTGCCAGTGCATCGTGATGCCGACGCTGCCGATGTACCGCGACCTGGGGATCAAGACGCTGGCCCGCGGGCACGCCGGCGAGCTGATGCACATGACGAAGGCGTACAACTTCTCGCTCGACGCCGAGGCGATGGGGCTGACGGCCGCCACCCTCGACGGGTGGCTGTGGAAGCGGCTCCAGGCCCACATGCTCGACGGCGTGGACGGCCTGCTGTTCACGCCCGCGTTCGGCACGGACCTGGACGCCGTCGCCCGCGAATCGCTCCGCCAGAGCATGAAGGACTCGGAAGACGTCCGGCCGCCGGTCCACCGCATCTGGCAACTGTTCGTGGCCGAGCGCATCCGGCGGGAGACGGGGCTGTCGATGACCGAGTTCGGGTCCGTCGTCGAGACCCGCGTGCCGTACCTGGACACGGCGCTGTTGGACGCGCTCATGGCCGCCCCGCCGGAGTTGAAGCTGACGGACACGGTGCAGGCGCACATCCTCCGGAAGCGGCAGCCGAAGTTCCTGGACGTGGTGAACGCGAACAACGGGTCGCGGCTCGGGGCCGGGCCGCTGGCGAAGGCGGTGGCGAAGCTGAAGCTGAAGGTGTTCGCGAAGCTCGGGGTGAAGGGCTACCAGCCCTACGAGCGGCTCGGCCTGTGGCTGCGGCGGGAGTTGCGGCCGACGGTCCAACGGTTGCTGCTGGACGACCGCTGCCTGTCCCGCGGGGTGTTCAACCCGGAGACGGTGCGGACGGTGGTGAACAACCACTTCGCCAACACCCGCAACCACACGTTCCTGCTGCTGGCGATGATGATCTTCGAGCTGGGCCAGCGGGAGTTCGTGGACGGCGACGCGTACGCGAGCGAGGCCGCCCCGGCCGCCGTGGCGTGACGCCGCGGGTGGAAGGTGGGAATGAGATTTTGGCTTTCACCCCGAAGGGGTGGGAGATGTCAGCCCAGGGCAAGGAGCGGAGCGACGCCGCCCTGGGTGGCGGCCGCAACCACCCCGCAGGCTGAAAGCCTGCGACAAGGCGGCCGCAGACACGCCGGACGCCCGCGCCCAGGGCGTTGCCCTGGGCTGAGCGCTCCCACCCCTTCGGGGTGAAAACCGGAATCAAGGCCCTGCCGAACGGGTTCCGTTGATTCCACGCATCATATGTGTCGGGGCGCGAGACCGCCACGGCACGGAAACCGCCAACGTCCTTCGACACGGAATGAAGGCACTCCGATGAACGACGCCCGCCCGGTCGTCTGCCAACTGGTCCACACGCTCAACGTCGGCGGGGCCGAGGTCCTCGCCGGCAACCTCGCGCGCCGCCTCCGCGACCGCTACCGGTTCGTCTTCCTCTGCCTGGACGACCTCGGCCCCGGCGCGGAGCAGCTGAAGGCCGAGGGGTTCGACGTGGAGGTGATCGGCCGCAAGCCGGGGCTGGACTGGCGGTGCCCGCTCCGACTCGCGGCCCGGTGGCGGCACCACGGGGTTCAATTGGTGCAGGCGCACCAGTACACGCCGTTCTTCTACGCCCTGCTCGGCCGGGTGCGGGCCGGCCGCGTGCCGATCGTGTTCACGGAACACGGCCGCCACTTCCCGGACTACCCGCGGCCGAAGCGGAAGGTGGCGAACTGGGTGCTGATGAAGCGGCGGGACCGGGTCGTCGCCGTCGGCCGGTCGGTGAAGCAGGCGCTGCTGGAAAACGAGGGCATCCCGGACCGGAAGGTCGAGGTGATCCCGAACGGCATCGACACCGACCGGTTCGTCCCGTCGCCGGCGGTACGGGCGGAAGTCCGGGCCGAACTCGGCCTCCGGTCGGACGAGTACGCGGTGCTGATGGTCGCCCGGCTCGACCCGATCAAGGACCACCTGACGGCGCTGCGGGCGTGCGTCCGCGCCGGCCGCGTGATCCCCGGCCTGAAGCTCGTCGTCGTCGGCGACGGCCCGGAGCGGCCGGCGATCGAGGCGTTCATCCGGGAACACAAGCTCGGCGGCCTCGTCCGGCTGCTCGGCACGCGGCACGACGTGCCGCGGCTGTTGACCGCGGCCGACACGCTCTTGTTGACGAGCGTGAGCGAGGGGATTCCGCTGACGATCATCGAGGCGATGGCGACCGGCGTGCCGGTGGTGAGCACGGCCGTCGGCAGCGTGGCGGACGTGGTGACGCCGTCGGTCGGTCTACTCGCGGACGCCCGCGACGATGTGGCGGTAGCGGGTCATTTGGCGAACCTCGGCCGGTCGCGGCTGTTGCGGGTCGCGATGGGCGACCAGGGCCGCGCCCGGGCGGTGGCGGAGTTCTCCGAGGCGGTCATGGCCGCCCGGTACGCGAAGCTGTTCGACGCGACGATCGGGAGCGTCGGGACCACACCCGTGGGCCAGACGCCGCGGTCGGTAGCCACGACCGACGTGAACGCGGGGACCGCACCGAATCGGTAGTTCTGCTATTATTGGTTTTGACGCGACGCATACGAGAAGGAGGAGGCGATGCCCAGTCGCCCAGACGCGGGCCGCGACCTGCGGATTGACTTTTTTCGCGGCGTTGTTTTGATCATTATCTTTGTCACCCACACGAACCCCAACCTGTTCAAGAAGCTCGTGCCGACCGCGTTCGGGTTCTCGGACGCGGCCGAGGCGTTCGTGTTCCTGTCCGGGTACGTCGCCGGGGTGGCGTACCTGAAGGTCCTCCGGGCGGGCGGGTTCCGGGCCGTCCAACTGCGGATCCTGAAGCGTTGCGGGACCATCTACGCGGCCCACATCGTCACGCAGTTCCTGTGCGTCGCGCTCGCCCTCCAGTGCGGCCTCGGCCTATCCGACCCGATGGTCAACGCCGGGCTGTTCGAGACCCAGCCGGCGGAGGCCCTCCGGCGCGTGGCGTCGCTGTCGTACTTCGCGTGGGCGTTCGATGTCCTTCCGTTGTACCTGGCGATCCTGCCGTTCCTGCCGGCGGCGCTGTGGGTGGGTACGCGGTTCGGGTTCCGGTGGGTGTTCGCCGCCTCGTTCGTCCTGTACGCGGCGGTACAAGCCGCGCCGGCGGCGGTCGTCTTGCCGTCGGTCTGGGGGGCGACGTGGTACTTCAACCCGTTCGCGTGGCAGTTCCTGTTCTTCCTGGGCACGTGCCTGGCGGCGCGGCCGTCCTTGATCCCCGATACCGCCCGCGAATCCACCGGCCTGTTGGCCGCGGCCGTCGCCTTCCTCCTGACCGCCGCGGTCGTGAAGGTCGGGTACGCGGCCGCGGTCCGGCCGGACTTCTTCCGCGACCTGTGGGCGATCCTCGGGGGGGAAACGACGCTGGCCCTGCCACACCTCCAGATGAACGCGGTGCCGGGCACCCGGAAGGGGCACCTCGGCGTCCTCCGCCTTTTGCACTTCCTGACGCTGGCCTACGTCTGCACCCGAGCGGTCAACGCCGCATGGTGCGGGACCGGGTGGCGGGCGGCCGTGGTCCGGTGCGGCCAGCACTCGCTGGAGGTGTTCTGCCTGGGCACGGTGGCCGTGTACGCGGCCAATGCGTTCCTGGCGACTTACGGGCAATCGCTCGCCTGGCAGTTCGTCACGAACGTGGTCGGGTGCTCGGCGATCCTTGCGGCGGGATGGGTCGCCCACATGTTCAAGCCGCTTGCGACGCTCGGCCGCCCGGCCGTCGAGCCGCCGGCCTCCGCGGCAACTCCGACCGACCTGAGGGTGTTCGAGCGTGTCCCATCGAAGGAGGATGCGTCGTTCAAAGTGGGTGCAGCCTTGTAACGCCATCGGGTAAGATTTACGGTCTCCGCGTATGCACCCGCATTTCTGCCGAGATCGCTTACAAGTCAGGTAAATTTTTTGGTGATTTTCCTTGAAGTGCCCTATCGCCACGGCGGCACATTTGTAAAAATACGACAAATTTAACGATTACGCGGAACTTGCGACAGATTTGCTGCATCAGATGCTTGAGAGTGTTTAGTCGCAACGACTGAAAACTGAGGTACTTACCCCGTGCGTTGGGTTCCCTTCCGAACCCTGGTTTCCTTGCTCGTCTTCACCGCCTTGGGGGTGTTGGACCTCGGCCCCCGCGCGGCCGCGGGGTTCATTTCGACCGCGGATCAGATGACTACTTCCGTTTCGACTACGCTAGCGACCGACGCCCCGACGCCCGTGGTCCCGGCGGTAGTAGACCGCGAATCCGACGCCGTACTCCCGAACCCAGGCTTCGCCCCGAACGGCGGCACGACGAGTTCTCCGAGCAACTCGTCCTCGTCCGTCGGATCCGGGGTCGCGGCCCACGTGCCTTGTCCCCCCTCGTCCGAGTGCGGCCTCGTGGTGTATTTCCGCGAGCCGTCGGCCCGCCTTCGGCTCTCGAAGTTCATCGACGCCATTCTCGACCCCCCGCGCGCGATCTGATCGCGCACGCCGTGCGTGCGAGTCCATTCGGCGACCCCGGCCGTCCGGTGCGGTTGCCAATGCCCTCCGCTCACAGAGCGTAGTCTCCTGGGGTTCTTTCCAAATACCTGTATCCTCTCGGGCCGCCAAGCCGCCCGGTCGAGGATCGAATAAGGGTTCAATCCATGCGTAAGTTCTTCCTGCTGGCCGCGGTCGCCGTCGCCAGCGTCCTGTCCCTCGGCACGTCGGCCGACGCCGCGTTCCGGATGCGGGTCGAGTCCGGCACCACGACCGGGCCGGGCGTGGTCATCACCGACGGTGCCTTGGGCAACGAAACCGGCATCGCGGATGGGGGGGCCGGGACCGATAACCTGATCATCGTCACCTCCGTCGGCGGGTTGCCTGGGTTTGCCGTTTCTGTCACGACCGGTACTAGTTCGCCGTTCTTGGCGGCCCCCACGTTTTTCGAGGCGATCGACTTGAACAACGTGTCGATCAATGCGTCCGGTGAGGGTACGTTGCGAATGATCCTCGTCCGAAGTGATTTCGGGGCCGCCACCCCGGACGGTCTCGTCGGGTTCCGCGTCGAATTGGGTGGTACGCTCTCGGCTCCCGCCGGTTCGACCATCACGTTCGATTCCTACGGCGACGACTCCAACACGATCCCGGACCTCGGCGTGGACGTGAACCCGGTCGGTGCCCTGGCCCCCGTGACGGGCATTCCGGCCCTGCCCACGATCACCCACTCGTTCGGCGTCGGTGCGTTTAGCGCCGCCAAGGAAGTCAACTTCATCCAAAGCGGTACCTTCTCGGTGTACACGGTCGTGACGGTGAACTTCACCGGCGCGGGTAGCGTCAGCTTCAACAACACGGTCGGCACTTCGCCGGCCCCGGCCGGGCTACTGCTGGCCCTGACGGCCGCCCCGGTCCTGGGCGTCGGGGCGTGGATCCGCCGCCGCCGGAGCGGGGTCGCGGCGTAAGTCGCGACCCGGTCGGCCGATCTTACTGTCCTCGGGCGGGTGCCGGTGGCAACACCGGCACCCGCCCTCTTTTCTCTCGCTTCAGCCTTGCCTCACGTCCTTCGCACCTGACCGCCACCCTGTGCCGCCGCCCTCCCCCTGCGAGGGCACGCCGCCCGATTCGATCGTCCCACGCCGTTACGGAGGCGAGGACCGTCCCTGCGCGAATCCCCGGATGCCACCTGGAGAACAACCCCATGCTCGTCGAGAATCTGGACCGCGTCGAAGCCCCCAAGCCGATTTCGTTGCCACCCGGCCTCAAAGTGAATGTCGGGTGCGGCCCGGTCCAACCGGCCGGGTGGGTCAACATGGACAACAGTAACCGCGCCTGGCTGGCGAAGCGGCTGTGGCCCGTGGACCGGTTCCTGGTCAAGTGCGGCGTCCTCCCGCCGACAGAGTTCGGCCGGAACGTCACGTTGCACAACTTGCTCAAGCCACTGCCGTTCGCGGCCGGGTCCGTGTCGTGCATCTACGCCGGGGAGGTGTGGGAGCACTTCGAGTACGCCGACGCGGCCCGACTCACGGCCGAATGCTTCCGCGTGCTCGCCCCCGGCGGCGTGCTCCGGGTTCGCGTGCCGGACGGCGTCTCGTTCTGGCGGCAATACCTCAATCTGGTGGAGGCGGAACTGGCCAAGCCGCGGGAGGAGTGGTCGGCGAAGAAGGTCCGCGACCACGTCCAGATGTACTTCGACCACATCCAGACCCGCAAGTCGGTGCTCAAGTCGATCGGCCACAAGCACAAATGGGATTTTGACGAGGTGCAGCTGATCAAACTGTTCGAGGACAACGGATTCCGGTCGGTCGAACGGCGGAATTTCCGCGACAGCCGAATCCCGGACGTTGATCGGGTCGAGAACTATTGCTTCTTAATCGTCGAGGGGGTGAAGCCGGATTGACCGGCGTGCGGGAACGGTTCTGGGTCCGCGGTACTGGCGTCGGGGGGCGAGGGGTAAGACCCTCGGCCCCCGACGCCCGGTACCATTTCTGGCTGGCGTGCAACGGCCGTTACAGCGGTGCGACCAGGCCCGCGATGAGCGGCCGGACCGTCGAGGTGAGGGGCGCGACCTCACCGGCGACCGCGAGGCCGTATTCGGCCCACGCCTGGGCGTTCGTGAGGCCCGCGACCGGCGCGCCGGAAATGCGCTTCGAGCCGTCGGTATTGAGAATACTCTGCGGTACAATCGCCGCGGCGTGCTGACCCGCATAGTAAACGCGGAAGTTGTTCCCGGCCTGTCCGTTGTAATCGTAGACGAACAGTTGATCCCGTTGGACCAGGTTGACCACGTCTTGGACCGTGTCGAGCATCACAATGTTCGCCTGCGGCTTGTCGAAGGACGGAATGGGCAGCTGATCGAACCGGACGTTCCGGACGACGACCTGCCGCGACCCCACATAGTCCGCACTGGCCCCCGCCATCCAGAGGTGCTCCAACGTAATGTTCGTGTAATTCCGCAGGTAGCTGTCTTGGATCGTTTGCGACCCGGCGGACCGGGTCGAGGGTGCCCAACCACCGTTCGCGCCCTGGATGTCGCTGTTCTTGACCAGGAAGTCCTTCTGGAAATAATCCCCGGAGTAAATCCCGGCCGGGCCGGTGCCGTACCGGGCCAAGCTCGCCCAGTCCCCGCGGAAGACGTAGCCGTCGAACGTGAGCCGGTTCGTCTCGTAGCCGTAGTACCCGGTGTAGTAGATGCCCCAAGCCCGGAAGTCCTTGACCACGCTCTCCCGCGCGTCCGCCCACGGGGCCGTGTAGTCGGTGCCCAGCGACCAGAACGTGACGCCGACGCGCATGGCCCCGTACGACTCGTTGCGAGCGAACTCCCGCACGGGCGTGTTCGTGGCGTTCGCCCGGACGAACTCGCCGGCCGCCGGGTTGGCCCCTTGGAAGGCGGGGACGGCGATCCCGTCGGCCCCGTGCATGTAATAGGAGTAGCCGTACTGAGCGTGCGACACGACGTTGTCCACGACGACGTTGTCCGGCCCTCGGAACCAAAGGCCCGACCCCTCGTGGCCCACGTCACGCCACCCGCGGTCCAGGGCCCGTTCCGTTCCCGCGCCGGTAATGTTCACGACGAAGTTGTGGGCGATGACGTTCTGCACTTCTGTCCCCGCCTCGGCCATGATCCCGGCCCCGGCCCAGTTCCACAGGACGTTGTTCTGGATGAGCCCGAAGCTGCTGTCCGTCAGGGCGATCCCCCACCGGAATGGCATGGGGTCCACCGGGCAGATGACCGAGTTCCCGTCGAACGTGAACTGGTAACCGTTCGCCTGGGGCGTCGTCGGACCGAGCAAGTGATCGAACGTCACCGAGTATCGCCCCCGCTGGTTCGACCCCACATGCGCGACCGCCCCGTTCGCGTCGTACGTGGTGCTGTCCCAGGTCGCGATCTGGGATCGGCCGAGGCCGGCGAACTGCGCGTTCTGAATGTCCACGTTGGCCCGCATCGTGAAGTACGTGTACCCGCGGGTGCCGAGCGAGTTTTCGGAACGGACCAAGACGTTGTGCGTGGTAACCCCCACGTGCGGGAGGAAGTCCAACTTCCCGTCGCCGTCCCGGGCCCCCAGGTGGTCGAAGGCTAACGGGGCCGTAAGGCTCAACGTCCGGCCGTCGGCCGATATCGCCGCAATGGTGGGCCGCTCGTCTTGCGACGCATACGTGCCCGTGTCGGGCCGAGTGTCGCTGTTCAATTGACGACTGTCGGGCAGCAGGATGCGGTCGCCCACCCGCCACCCGGCGACCGGACTCTCGAGCGTGAGGGTCGTACTCCCGGCCTTTGCTTCGGCCGCGAGCCGGACCCATTCGGTCGATCGGTCCGCGCCGCGGATGGAGACGTTCCCGAGGGCGATCAACCCGTGCCCGAACTGTTCCGGATCCTTCGTGGTGTCGAAGGGGACGTTGTTAATGATGACTTCGGCCTTGGCGGTGGCTAGCACTGGCGCGGCCGCCGTGCCGACGGTCAGCGTACCGTCGGGCAGCACCACAAGGTTGGTCACCCGGAGCCGCGTGCTCACGTCCGGTCGGAAGGCCAGCGTACCCCCGGCCCGGACGGCGACCGTGTCGAGCTTCGCGTCGTTGACGTGGTCGAGCGTCACCGTCACCCCCGCCCCGATCGCGACGATGTCCCCCGCGACGGGTAATCGGCCGCCCCAAGTGGTCGGATCCGACCACGCCCCCGACTGGGTAGCCACGATCGTCGGGCGGCCGCCGAAGTTCGGGATCGCCGCGTAAGGGGTCACGATCCAGTCGTCGGTGATGACGACGGCCCCACCGCTCGAGACGGGCGCACCGGCGGGACCCGACGCCGGCGACCCGAGCGGCGGACTGGTCGGAGATGTCGGGGCGGCGGGGGCGTTCGCGGGGGGGAGGACGGCGGCTTCGGGGTCGATAAAGACGCCAGATATGACGGCCCCCTTACCGCCGGACGCGTCCGTCACGCGAAACCGGATGTGACCGCTAATCACGTAGTCCGAATACGTGCCCCACTCGAACCCCGAGACGGTGCGTGTGTCGAGGACCGCACCGGTCGTGGCGTCTAACGCTTCGACCGTCTGAACTCGCTGATTGCCGTTCAAGTCGAGGGCGTAAAGGCTCACCACGTGGGCTTTACCGTCGGTGAACTTCACGTCGATCGTTATGGCCGCGCCGATCCAGCCCGCCGAGACGCGGCCTTGACCGTCGGCCGTCAAAAGTGCGCGGGTGTCAGTAATTGGCTGATTAAGCACCCACGTCGATGCGTCCGATACTGTCACCTCGGCGGAACTAGGCAACTGGGGCGACTCGGTAACTAAGCTGAAACCTTCTTGGCCGTACACGCCCTTCCAATTGCCGACCGTCTTGACGTCATAGCCCAGGAACGTGGCGGTGGCAGGATTGGACACCGGCGGGCTGACTGGGGGGCTAACCGGCGGCGACACCGGCGGCGACACCGGCGGACTCACCGGCGGGCTAACCGGCGGCGAGACCGGCGGGCTGACGACCACCGGCGGGATCGCCGGCGGGCTGACCGGGTCCTTACTCGGCTTCGTCGGCTTCGTCGGCTTCGTCGAGGTCTGATCGAAGAACAGGCCCGCCACCGTCGCGTCCGGGCCGGACACCGCCGTCACCCGGAGCCGCACGCTCCCGGAGACGGTGTAGCTGAGGATTTGCCCGTTGCCGAAGTTGGACATCACCTGGCTGCTCAACACCCGGTTCGACACGGCGTCGATCAGCTCCACCCGCTGGCGGCGGCCCAGGTTCCCCTCGTCCACCGCGTACACGGACACCTTGTGCTTCTTCCCGTCCGTCAGGTTCACGTCCATCGTCACCGTCGGCCCGGCCCACGCCGGGGCGGTCACCTGCGCGTACGCCGGGTAGGTCGCCGGGCCGGCCGGCAGGACCTGCCCCTCCCGGCCGTAGACGCCTTGCCAGTTCGGGCCGGTCGTCTTGTCGAACACGACGCCGGCCAGGGCGGCCGGGTCCTGCGGCTGGCGGGCCGGGGTGTCGAAGAACACGCCGCTGACGGCCGCGCCCGGGCCGGACAGGGCCGTCACCCGGAACTGCACGCTCCCGGCGACCGAGTAGTTCAGGTACTGGCCGCCGGTGAACCCGGACACGACCCGGCTGCTGAGCAGCTTCATCCCGTTGTCGGCGTCCCGGACCTCCACCCGCTGGGTGCGGCCCTTGCCGTCGAAGTCCACCGCGTGCAGCGCGACGGCGTGCGTCTTGCCGTCCGTCACCTTCAGGTCGAACGTCAGCGTCTTGCCGGTCCACGCCTGGGCCGTGCGGGCGTCGCTGCCCGGTAGCGTCAGGGCGCGGGCGTCCGACGTGGTCGGCATCCAGGTCGTCGTCGATTGGCCGCCGATCGCGAATTGCACGTAGCCGGGGGTCGCCGGCGTCGCCCCGGCGAGGGCCTGACCGTCATCACCATACTGCCCTTGCCAGTTGCCCTGGGTCGCGGCGTCGGTGCTTAAAAGATTGGCGGTCGCGGGAACTTCGCGGGCTTCGAGCGCTTCCAACAGGAGTGACCGGGGGGTTCGGGCGGCCGAGTTGGTTTGATTCTGAAGGCCGAACGTCCGGAACAACTTCGCAATGCGGGCACGGTTCGACATGGTGCAGTCACTCCACAACAATTCCTACCGCGACCGGCCGTTCCGCAACCGCTAACCAACACAAGCGGACAAAACCACACCGCCGGCCGTGGTCAACACGGCCGGTCAACGTTGGTCGATTACGGACGGATCGTTCGCAATAGCAACAAGTTCGAGAAAGGCCCGTGGATCGGGCGACCAATACCGCCGAGAAACCGGTCATTCGCAATCGGCGGGAGACCAATTGGGTCAGACCTATGGATGGAACCGCTTGAGGGTACGGCGGCTCGCTTCGGACCGGGAGTGAGACAGGAGGGCACTCGACGTTCCGACCATCTCTGTTGCATGGAATAGATCAGCCTTCCTGACCGGTCAAGCCGAAGCAACCGACACAATCGGGTTATTCGACACTCCAGAACTGCAGTTCAGACGGGGGACAAAACCGGGAAGTTTCCCCCGAATTCTGAATCCGGAAATTTACACCGTTGTGCTAGGTAAACGCCGAAGCCGTTCAACCACAGCGGAAAACGATGAGATCGGATTCACTTTATCTGCACGGCGATTTCAGCCGCCCCCGGAATAGTGCGAACTTACAGGAACTGTAGCGGATCGCCTGACAAGAAACCGGTTGCGAACCCAGGTAATTTACTCCCATCGGAACGGCGACGCGCCCAGGGGGCGATGCGTCCCCGTCGAATTGTTCGACACCGCGCGGTACTCGGGAGGCGGCCATGAATCGCCAGATCAACTTTCGATTCCTCGGGGTGATGGTCGCCATCCTGGCGGTCGTCGCGGTCACGTCGAACGTCCTGCACGGCTACCAGGTCAAGCGGAACGCCGGGTACTTGCTCGCCCAGGCCAAGAAGGCGCAGCTGGGCGAGAAGCCGGACGTGCCGGCCGCGATGAAGTACCTCAACCACTACCTGACGCTCCGGCCGGAGGACGCGGCGGCGCGGGCGCGGTTCGTGGCGATCCTCGGGGGGCGGGCCAAGCACTACAAGGAAAAGGAGCAGGCGTACCTCGCCATCGAGAAGCTGTTCCGCGACCACCCCGGCGTCGAGCAGGCGCTCCGCGACGACCCGGCCCTCGCCGCCGAGCGGGACCAGAAGGCCGAGAACCCCCACCTCGCGGCGACCGCGGCCGACCAGATGAACCTCCGCCGGCGGGCGGCCGAACTCGCCATGGAGATCGCCCAGTTCGGCGAGGCGAAGGTCCACCTGGAGGCGGCGGTCAAGGACCAGCCGCAGGAGGGGGAGTTGTTCGTCCTCCTCGGATACTGCGACGAGCGGCTCGGGCGGGCGGACGAGGCGGAGAAGATGTACGCGAAGGCGGCGGCCATCGACCCGGCGCGGGTCGAGCCGTACCAGGAGCTGGCGCGGGTCCGCCGCCGGAACGGGAAGGCCGCCGAGGCCGACAAGGCGATCGAGGAGATGCTCCGGGCGAACCCGGCGTCCACGCGGGTCCGGCTGGCGGCCGTCGGGTACTACAAGGGGCAAGGGCAGCTCGAGACCGCCCGCCGGAACCTCGCCGCCCTCCCCGCGGAGTTGGCGCACGGCGACAAGGACGTGCTCCTCGTGACCGCCGACCTGGCCATGGCCGAGCGGAACGACGCGGCCGCCCGGCAGGCGCTGGAGGCCGGCCTCAAGGCGTACCCGGACGAGGTCGAGTTTTACATGCTGTCCGCCCGGCTGGAACTCGCCCGCGGGAAGCGGGCCGAGGCCGTCGCGTTCGTGCAACGGATCGTCCCGAAGCTGACGGCCCAGTCGAGATTCACGTTCCCGGTCGCCGAGCTGCTCCTGGACGCGAACGAGGCCGTTGAGGCCCGGAAGCTGACGGACCGGCTCAAGGGGGAGAGCGTCGATACCGAGTTCATCGACTACCTGGAGGCCCGGCTGTTCCTGGCCGACGGGCTGGCGGTCAAGGCGGAGGAGAAGCTGCTCCGCTGCCGGACGAGCTTCGCCCGCACCCCGGTCATGGCCGGGCGGACGGAACTGCTGCTGGCCGACTGCTACGCCCGGCTCGGCAAGCCGGACCTACAGCTGAAGGCGACCGAGCTGGCGCTGAAGACCGACCCGACGGACGTGATGGCACGGGCGGCCCACGCCCAGGCGCTGGCGGCCACCGGCAAGACCGATCAAGCCCGCGACGTTTACGAGTCGCTCATCCCGCGGAGCGGCCAGTTCGCGCTGGTCGTCGCGCGGCTCGAGCTGGCGCGGCGGGACCCGGCCGGGGCCGAGGCCGCCCTCGCGAAGGCCCCGCCGCGGCTCAAGGAGACGACCGAGTACCAGCTCCTCGCCGCACAGGTCGCCGCCCAGTCCGCGGCCTTCTCCGGGCGGAAGGAAAAGTACGACGAGGCGCTGAAGATGCTGGAAGCCCTGCGGGCGAAGGACCCGAAGGACTACCGGGCGTGGGCGTACCTCGCGTCCGCGAAGCCGGACGTGAAGGACGGGCTGGCCCTACTCGACCAGGCCCAACCGGTCGTGGACGACCAGGTCGGCCTCCGGCTGGCGCGGGCCAACCTGCTCCTCCGCAAGCCGCCGTTCGACCTGCCCGCCCTGCGGCAGCTCGAACAAGGGGCCGACGCGTTCCCCGAGGCGGACCGGGACCGGCTCGCGGTCGGGCTGGTCGGGGCGTACCGGTACGCGAGCGCCCCGGCGGACGCCGAGCGGGTGCTGCGGCCGGTCCTGGCCCGCAAGCCCCGCGACCTCGGGTTGCTGTTCCAGTTGTTCGAGCTGCTCCTGCCGAAGGGGAACGTGCCGGAACTCGGCGACCTCGCCAAGAAGATGGCCGAGGCCGAGGGCGAGGACGGCGCGACGTGGCGGTTCGTCGAGGCGTGGGCCGCCTGGCAACAGTACCGCGGCGACGCGAAGCCCGAGACCCTCCGGCACGCCCGCACCCGGCTGGCCGAGGTCGTGAAGCGGCGGCCGGAGTGGTACCTGCCGGCCCTGCTCGAGGGCGAGATCGACGAGGCCGAGGGGAGGATCGACGACGCCATCCAGCACTACACGCGGGCCATCCAGGCCGGGGCCCAGCGGGAAAACGTGGTGGCGAATACCGCGAACCTGCTGCTCGCCCGCCGGCGGTACGACGACGCCCGGCAGCTGCTCGACGGGCTGCGGCGGAAGACGGCGGCCCAGACGGACGCGATCGACCGGCTCGACGCCTTGACCGCGGCGAACCTCGGCGAGTCGCGGGAGGACCTGCTCGCCCGGGTGGAGCGGTCGCTGCCGAAGGACTCGACCGACTACCGCAACCACCTCGTCCGCGGCGGGCTGCTCGCGTCCCTGGGCCGCCCGGCGGACGCCGAGGCGGCCCACCGCCGGGCCGTCGCCCTCGCCCCGGCCGCCCCGGAGGCGTGGGTGTCGCTCGTCTTCTTCCTGGCCCGGGCCGACCGCGCCGCCGACGCCAAGGCGGAGATCGGGAACGCGACCACGGCCCTGCCGGCCGACAAGAAGGCGACCGCCCTGGCGACCTGCTACGAGGTGGTCAAAGACCGGGCCGAGGCCGAGAAGCACTACCTGCTGGCCGTGAAGGAGACCGGCGAGCGGCCGGAGGCCCGGCGGAACCTGGCGACGTTCTACCTGAACGGCGGGGAGGCCGCGAAGGCCGAGCCGATCCTTCAACAACTCCAGTCCGCCGACCCGGCCAACCGCCGGTGGGCGCGGCGGATGCTCGCCGTGACGCTCGCCGCCGGCGGCGACTACGCCCGCGGCGAGAAGGCCCTCGCCCTGCTCGAGGCGAACCTGCTGGAAACCCCGAACGACCCGACCGACCTCCGCGTCCGGGCGCTCGTCCAGGCCAACCGGCCGGGCGGCCGCCGGCAGGCGATCAAGGACCTGGAGGCGATGTTCGTCCGCATGCCGCCGTCGCCGGGTGAGGAGTTCCTGCTGGCCCGGTTGCTGGAGTCCGACGGCGAGTGGGCGAAGGCGAGCGACCGGTTCGTGTCGCTGTTGTCCAAGAAGGCGACCGACAACCCGCTGTACGTCTACCACTACGCCCGCAGCCTGTTGCAGCACGACGAGGTGCCCGCGGCCGAGAAGTGGCTGGAGAGGCTCAAGGGGCGGGAGAAGGACGCCGGCCTGTTGATCCTGGAGCTGCAGGCCCGGATCGACGCCGCCCGCGGCCGGCCGGCCGAGGCCGCGGCCAAGCTCAAGGGGTACGCGCGGGACGACTTCGCCAAGCGCAAGGACCCGGACGTGTTCCGCCGGGTCGGGCTGCTGCTGGCCGAGTTGAAGGCGACGGCCGAGGCCGAGGGGTTGATCCGCGAGTACGTGGCGGCCGTCGAGCCGAAGACGCCGGCGGCCGCCCTGATACTGGCGGAGTTCCTGGCCCGCCACCAGAACAAGGTGGACGAGGCGCTGAAGCTGTGCGCGGACGCGGTCGCCAAGATCGACCCGGACGTGGTCGCCCGCGTGGCCGTCGCCGTCGTCCGGCTCGGGGAGCCGACGGCCGCCCACTTCGCGCAGGCGGAGGAGATCATCCAACGGGCCCGCCAGGCGAAGCCGATGTCCAAGGACATCCCGGTGTCGTTCGCCGACCTCCGGGACGCCCAGGGCCAGTACGCGGACGCGATCCGGATGTACCGGGACATCCTGCAGACCAACCCGGCGAACACGCTGGCGCTGAACAACGTCGCGTGGCTGCTCGCCCTCCACGAGAAGAAGCGGGACGAGGCGCTGGAGTTCGTGGGCAAGGCGATCGCCGTCCGCGGGCCGGACGCGAACCTGATCGACACGCAAGGCGTCGTCCGGCTGGCGACCGGCGACCCGCAACAGGCGGTCACCGACCTCACGCACGCCATCGCCTCCGGGGCACGGCCGGAACTCTACTTCCACCTCGCACAGGCGTACCACAAGCAGGGGAACCTGGCCGAGGCGATGCGGGCGATGCGGAAGGCCCGCGAGTTGGAGCTGTCGAAGAAGGACCTGCACAAGCTCGAGTGGGCCGACTACGACGCGCTGACCAAGCTCGTGCAGGGGAAGTAGACCCGCGCAGGGGAACGGGGTCGCGTACTGGAGAAGTTGGGCGCGTGCCGGGCGGAAGTGGGGCGTTGGGACGACGACGGCCGCGGCGGGGGGAG